>Ga0181520_10000461_pt1 | contig 90472 bp, 80 predicted proteins | sample PEATcosm2014_Bin_29_FD_132451 | JGI IMG/M metagenome (GOLD analysis project Ga0181520, IMG submission 132451) | Peatland microbial communities from MTU Mesocosm Facility, Houghton, MI, USA - PEATcosm2014_Bin02_30_metaG | ecosystem: Environmental > Terrestrial > Soil > Wetlands > Peat | place... | reverse complement strand
TGAGGCCAACAGCAAGGTGGTCAGGATGGCACTGAGGAGCGCATAGCCCTGCAAAGTGCCCTGCAACACGCCAGAAACCCCTCGGCATTTTGAGAGGTGCTGTTATTTGGGGTTATCTGGGGTTGGCCTTTCGGCTAAATGGTTGCGGGGGCTGGATTTGAACCAGCGACCTTTGGGTTATGAGCCCAACGAGCTACCGGGCTGCTCCACCCCGCAGTTACAGTTTAGCAACTGGCCGAGCAAGGGTCAAATACAGTTGTTTTTGGGCTGATATGTTGACCTTCCAAGAGTCCGGCACCTATACTTCTTGAAGCCATTCGAGTAGCAGCATTCTCACTGAAACATTTTCCTGACAATCGCAGAATTCCCGCCTCGGTGCGCCATAATTGAAATGGAGAGTTTGAGATGAACTGTAGAAAAATATTCGGCAACGCATTGATTTTGGGAGCGCTCATCTTTGGTTCAACAATCTCCGCGCTGGCACAGAGCGTGGATTATTTTGCCAATCTGCCCGCAGGCACAACACCGCAGGAAGTGGGCAAGAGGCTGGCCGATCACTTTGTCGCCAGTCCCCATATGAACGGCGCGCATCCGGCCAGTGTGCCCGCGTATATGCATACCATTGGCTACGCCGAGGTCGGCACCTGGTACGGTGCGCTGAACTTTGCGCAATTGACGAAGAACGAAGCGCTGCAGAAGCAGCTGATTGCACGCTTCGATCCGCTGATGCCGGGCGGCGCCGAGGACGCGCTGAGGCCCAGGAGGCATCATGTGGACGACTCGATCTTCGGGACCGTTCCGCTAGAGGTCGCTATTGAGACAAAAGACCAGAAGTATCTGGCCGAGGGCAAGTCGTGGGCAGATCGCCAATGGGGGCCGCTTGCGCCCGACACTCCGCCCGAGCTGCCACAGGATGTGCACGACGCGCTGGTGAAGGATGGCCTCTCGCCGGAGACGCGCTTCTGGGTCGACGATATGTATATGCTGACGATATTGCAGCTACAGGCCTATCGCGCCACGGGCGACAGCAAGTATCTGGACCGCGACGCCAAAGAGATGGTTGCTTATCTAGACAAGCTGCAGCAGCCCAACGGCCTCTTCTTCCATGCTCCGGACGTGCCCTTCTATTGGGGCCGGGGCAATGGCTGGTTCGCCGCCGGCATGGCGGAGATGCTGCGGAGCTTGCCCAAGGATCATCCGCAGCGGGCACGCATCGAGGACGGCTATAGGAAAATGATGGCCGGACTGTTGAAGTATCAGGGCAAGGACGGAACGTGGCGGCAATTGATTGACCACGAGGAGGCATGGCCGGAAAGCTCCGGCTCCGCGATGTTCACCTTTGCGATGATCACCGGCGTCAAGCTGGGCATTCTGGACGGATACACCTACGGTCCGGCGGCGCGCAAGGCGTGGCTGGGGGTCATCGGCTACATCGATCAGAATGGCGACGTGACCAATGTTTGCGAAGGCACAAACAAACTGAACGATCTGAATCACTATCTGACCCGGCACAGGCGCACCGGCGACTTCCACGGGCAGGCTCCGATACTGTGGGCGGCGGACGCGCTGTTGCGCTGATTATTCCGAGTTCTTCTATACACGATATCTTTCATCGAGCATTCAACCCAGCGCGCGGCAGTTGTCGCACGCTGGGTTGAAAATAATTTCATCCGCCCACAGACTTTATACTTGAAACAATCATGACCACCTTCCTGCCCGTTGACGAACAGATGGACCTGCTCCAGAAGGGCGCGGCCGAGATCATCCGCGTCGCCGATCTGCGCGAGCGCCTTGAAGAGAGCCGCAAAACCGGACGGCCTTTGCGCATCAAGGTCGGCTTCGATCCCACCGCCCCCGACCTGCACCTGGGCCACACCGTGCTGATGCGCAAGCTGCGCCATTTCCAGGTGCTCGGCCACACGGTCATCTTTCTCGTCGGCGACTACACCTCGCTTATCGGCGACCCCACGGGCCGCAACGTTACGCGCAAACCGCTGACCCGCGAACAAATTGACGCCAACGCCAAAACCTACACCGAGCAGGCCTTCAAGATTCTCGACCGCAGCGTCACAGAGATTCGCTACAACAGCGAGTGGCTGGGCAAGCTCGGCTACGAGGACACGGTGCGGCTGGCCGCGCGCTTCACAGTCAGTCAGATGCTGGAGCGCGACGACTTCCACAAGCGCTACGAGGCTGAGCAACCGATCAGCCTGCACGAGTTTCTCTATCCCGTGATGCAGGGCTATGACTCGGTATGCCTCGAGAGCGATGTCGAGTTGGGCGGAACGGATCAGAAATTCAATCTTCTCTGCGGGCGCGAGTTGCAGCGTCAGTACGGCCAGAAGCCGCAGATCGTGCTGATGACGCCGATTCTGGAAGGTCTGGACGGCGTGCAAAAAATGTCCAAGTCGCTCGGCAACGCGATTGGGATCAACGAGCCTCCCGCCGAGATGTACGGCAAGCTTATGTCCATCTCCGATGAGCTGATGTGGAGGTACTTTCTCTTCCTCACGGACCTTCGCGGCTCGGAGGTGGAGGCGCTCAAAGCCGAGGTCGCTGCGGGAACATTGCATCCGATGGCAGCCAAGAAGCGCCTCGCTCGCACCATCACTGCCGGCTTCCACAGCGAAGAAGCCGCAACTGCGGCGGACGAAAACTGGGCGCGTATGTTCCAGCAAAAGGAAACCGCCGAAGATTTGGAGGAGGTTGCCGTAGCATTCGCCGACATTGACGCACATAGCGCAGGACTGATCAGGCTTCCGAAGCTTCTAGTACTACTGGGGCTAGCCAACAGCAACGCAGAAGCCAATCGCAAGATTACGGAAAAGGCTGTCAGACTTGATGGTGAAGTGAGAACAGATGTGATGGTTCAGCTTAAGGAATTGCCCGTAAGAGTAGTGGTGCGGCTGGGCAAACGAGCCAAGGTCGCGGTTATCGAATAAGCAACAAAACGGGCCACGCCCTTCACCCGCCCAGCGCAAACTTTCGCCCCGCTGCCAGCAGCCGTTCCACAGATTCTTTCGAGCACGACTCGGTATAAATCCGCATCAGCGGCTCGGTGCCAGAGGCGCGCAGCAGAATCCACGTCTCGGCGGCCTTCGGCTTGCTTGTCGCCTCCGGATTGTCCAGGTAAAATTTCACGCCGTCCAGCGTCTCCTGCGAATGAATCGGCATTCCCGCGAAGACCGGGTCGCCGGGCTTGAGCGCGCGCGCCCGCGCAATCGCCGCGTTCTTCACATCGTCGGGAATGTGCAGATCGATGCGGCCATACTGATGCTCGCCGTACTCGGCTTGCAGATCGGCGACGAGTTGCCCCAGCGTCTTGCCCTCCTCAGCCATCACGTTGGCCAGCAGCAGCGAATTCAGCAGTCCGTCGCGCTCCGGCAGGTGGCGCTGGAATCCGATGCCGCCCGACTCCTCGCCGCCCATCACTATCTCGCGCTCCAGCATATAGTCGCAGACAAACTTGAATCCTATGCCGTGCTCGATCAGCTCGCGCCCATGCTTCAGGCAGATGCGGTCCAGCATCTTGGTGGTGTTGAAGGCGCGGGTTACCGCTCCTGGCCAGTCATTGTGGCGCTTGACAACCCAACTGAGCAGCACGCTGTAAATCTTGTGCGGATCGACAAAGTTTCCATGCTCGTCCACGGCGCCGATGCGGTCCGCGTCGCCATCCGTGCACAGGCCGGCCTGACAGCCGTTGGCGACAACAGTCTCCGCCAGCGCGCGAATATGCGGCTCAATCGGCTCGGGATTGATGCCGGGAAAGAGCGGATCAACATTGCCGCGAATCTGCACGTGAGCCACGCCGAGGCGCGTAAAAATATCGGAGATGATCGTCCCGCCCGCGCCGTACATTGAATCGATGCCGAACTTCATTCCGGATTTTTTCAGCGCGTCGAGGCTGGTAAAATTCTCAATGCCCGCGAGGTAAGGCGGCATAAAATCCACCTCTTCAATCGCCGCGGGCTTCGTAGTGCGCGGAACCGATTGACCAAGCCGCGACTCAATCTCCGCAATCATCGAAGGCTTGCCTGATCCGCCGTACCAGCCCTTGTACTTCACGCCATTCCACTGCGCCGGGTTGTGCGAACTGGTAATCATGATGCCGCCCGCGCAGCCGCGCTTCACGACAGCCCAGCTCAACGCCGGCGTCGGCGTAATGCCGCTGGCGATCTGCACACGAATCCCCGTCGCGGCGACCACCTCAGCGCAGGCCTGCGCAAACCGCTTCGATCCGAAGCGCGTGTCGTAGCCGATACAGATCCCCTTAGCCGCGTTTTCCTTGGCGTGAATGTAAGCAGCGATTGCCTCAGCGGCGATGCGCACATTTGCAAAGGTATAGTCGTCGGCGATCACCGCGCGCCAGCCGTCGGTGCCGAACTTGATCTGAGCTTGTGCCATGTTGAATTCTTGCTCCCTCTACTCTAGGTTAACGGATGAAGGTCGATGATTGCGGGCATATGTTCCCTGTCCTTATTGGATGCATTTGGAAGCCTATCTGTCGCACCCGCCGCCTGCGCTGCTACACTTCCCTCTCAGAGACTCATCGGAGGCAAACTGTGCCCGAACTTCTACCTTTCGTCCCCGCCAATGAGAAGCGCCCTGAGTTCACTCTCCGCGCCATTCTGCTCGGTTCGTTTTTCGGCATCGTCTTCGGCGCGGTCACGGTTTACGTTGGCCTGCGCGCCGGTCTCACGGTCGCCGCTTCCATCCCCATCGCGGTGCTGTCCATCAGTATTTTGAGAGCCTTCGACCGCGGCTCGATTCTCGAAAACAACATCGTGCAGACCACCGGCAACGCCGGCCAATCCATCGCATCCGGCGTCATCTTCACTCTTCCCGCTCTGGTCTTTCTCGGCTTCGATCTTGAGTACTCGCGCATCTTCATGCTCGCACTCATTGGCGGCTGGCTCGGCGTTCTCTTCATGATTCCCCTGCGCCGCCAACTCATCGTTCAGGAGCACGCCAACCTCAAATACCCTGAAGGCACGGCCTGTGCCGACGTTCTCATTGCCGGCGAACGCGGCGGTTCCTTTGCCAGCCGTGTCTTCTTCGGACTCGGCATCGGCGGCATCTACACATTTTTTCAGAATGAAAACCTCTTCAAGGCCTGGCCTGGCACGCCGGAGTTTCAGCCCGACTTCGGTCCGCAGCACGTCCTCAAAGGCGCATCCATCAAAGCCGACGCAACGCCCGAGTATCTCGGCGTCGGTTACATTATCGGCCCGCGCATCGCCGGAGTTATCTTTGCCGGCGGCGTCTTCTCCTGGCTGGTTCTTATGCCGCTGATCTACTTCTTCGGCAAGGCGCTCGCCACTCCCGTTTATCCCGGCACCGTGCCCATCGCGCAAATGGACCCCAGCCAGTTATGGTCCACTTACATTCGTCCGATGGGCGCGGGCGCAGTCGCTGCCTCTGGACTCATCACCCTGCTGCGCACACTGCCTACCATCCTCAGCGCGCTTGCCGCCGGATTCAAAAATCTCCGCGCCGGCAAAGACGCGAGCGCCAAACCCCTCCGCACTGAGGACGATTTATCCATGCGAACAGTCGTCTTTGGCTCGCTTGTCCTCATCGCCCTCACATTTTTCTTCCTGCAATTCAAGCCCGTTCCCGGCGCCTTCGTCGGCCTACTGCCCAACATCGCCGCCGCGCTGCTCGTCGTCGTTTTCGGATTTCTCTTTGTCACGGTTAGTTCGCGCATCGTCGGCCTCATCGGCAGCTCGGCCAATCCCATGTCCGGCATGGCCATTGCCACGCTGATGGCCACCTGCGCCGTCTTCTTATTTGAAGGCTGGACGGCTCCTGCCTACGGAGCGCTCGCCATCACCATCGGCGGCATCGTCGCCATCGCCGCCGCCAACGCCGGCGACACCTCGCAAGACCTGAAGACCGGCTATCTCGTCGGCTCTACGCCGCGGCTACAACAGATTGCTTTGATGATCGGCGTAGTTGTTTCGACGATTGCCATCGGCCTCACGCTCAATCTGATGAATACCGGCTTGCAGGAATTTCACGCGGCTTCGCAGCCCTGGGATCTTTCCGCGCCACACTCGGGCGTCGCCGTGCAAAACGACGCGCAGCGCCTGCCGCAAACCTTTCGCGTCCTCGCCGCAGACAAGACTTCCGCAACCCACCACAAATCCGAGTACGTCATTCTCAACGCTCTCGGCTCGCCGGAGCTGGCCGACGGCAAATATCTTTATTCGCCCGCGACCCATCAAATTGAAGTCCAGTGGATTCAGGGCATCGGCAGCGAGAAAGCAGCCGCGCCTCAGGCTCGTTTGATGGCCACCGTCATCAACGGCATTCTCAGCCGCAAGCTGCCGTGGGGACTTGTTCTGCTCGGCGTCTTCCTGGTCATCGGCGTCGAACTGTTGGGAGTTCGCTCACTCAGCTTCGCCGTCGGTGCCTACCTGTCGATTGGAACGACACTCGCCATCTTCTGCGGCGGCATGGTCCGCTGGTTCGTCGATGCGGCTGTAAAGAAGACCGGCGGCGAATCCACTGAAAGCGAAATCTCTCCCGGCTCGCTCTTCGCTTCGGGACTCATCGCCGCGGGCGGCATCGTCGGCCTCATCGGCGTCGCCCTTAAAGGTTACGAAGCCACCTTCAAAGACAGCCGCGACCTGCTCAACTTCCCGCATACCTTCCTCGATCATGATTGGGTTTCAGTGGCAGCCTTCGCCGCGCTGGCCGGCTCGCTCTATTACTTTGCGAGGAAGCCGCTGAAGAAGTGAGCGGCTTAACAGGCTGCGGAAAAATAAAGATATGCAAGCGAAGCGTGCTAAGAACATCCCTCAGGGGCTAAAGCCCGAGTGGATTTTGCGGCACTTTCGGCACGACTGAAGTCGTGCCCTGACGCTTCTTATCCTTCCTATAAGTTTTTCCGCGGTCTGTTAAGTTGCGCCATCACGCAAAAAATTCTTGGCTCGTTTGCATTGTCTATGTGATTCTTCGATTCCGATCATCCCCACTCAATGCAAAACTAATACATCAGGAGAGAAAAGATGAGCGAGAAGCAATCGCCCGCCGCGCCCTTGCCTGGCAACAAAACTAATGTAGATTTCGCGTAGGTCGAAGTTACCGTAGAATATGCCAGACGTGCCAAATGCCATAGATGGCGAAGGCTGCGGCAACTTCCAGACAGAAGGCTACAACTACGCCATGAATGATATTGCCATCTGCCGCATCGGCATCACAGGCGCGCTCGCGCCCTCTGGCAAAGGCCGGGGCCGTGCTCCCGAAGATCGTCCACACGCGTTTTGGAAGCATATCTCCAAGCCGGAGAGTTTTGGTTGATTCAACTTCAAACTGCTGCAATGCCTGGGTCGCCATTTGGATTTCCCCCTCCCGAAATTGTTAATCGCGAAAACCGAACCGAAAAAACCACGGCTCCGAAAGAGACGTTCTCGCCATCGGATGAGTCATTTTGCAATCACTGCGATTGAAAATAATGTGATCTGTATCACTCGACCTCGCAACCCCTGCTTCAGAAGCCCTACGGCTCCAAAGCAATTCCATCACAGTTTCACAGTTTCACAGAAAAAAGGGGGGGTGGGGGGTAGCCGAAGGGGTGGTACGGACCGGGCGCATTCCTGACAGATTGGACCGGGGGCATGGTTGACACTGCACAAGCCCGGGGGTTGGTTGATGTTCATGCATTGATTGTGCGCGTTAAAGGGGAAATGATGTGCAAACTGCGAGTCGGCAGGGGGCGCGCAATTAGTTTCATGGATTCCCCGGTCCCCAAAGGCGAGAGACCGTGGCCACCAGCTCTCACGGGGGTAATAACCCGCCCGGCATGACAGATTGGTTCGTCGGCGGTAGTTGCTTCTGACGATATGCCGACATTGTTTCGATATGCCGTTAATGAATGCCTGCTGGATTTGGCATTGATCGAGATCAGAGTTTAACGGGAAGCAGGCAGAGGTTCGAGCGCCCTCAGTTTGGTCTTGATTTCAAAAGGAAATTAATTTATTGACAAAACATAGTTTCAATACATATATTCGCGTCTGCACAAGAAAAGCTATACGGAATGCAATTCGTGCAGAATTGAGGACATTGGATTATGCAATTCAGAAAAGATGCAGATGGCGGCGTGGCTACACGCAAGGCCAACACATACACAAGGTGTCGCGGCATTGCTTGGCTGCCGGTCGCGCTCGTTCTTCTGGCGGCGCTTGCCGTGGCGCCCAACGCTCAGGCATCCAGCAATGGACAGGGCAAGACGCCACCGATGGGCTGGAATAGCTGGATAGTCGATGGCGGCGATTCAGGTTGCGCAAATCTCAACCAAACAACCATCGAAGAGATAGCGAAAGCCATGAGCACCAACGGCATGAAGGCAGCGGGCTACGAATACATCAACCTGGACGACTGCTGGATGGCCACCAGCCGCAGTTCAAGCGGCGCGCTAGTTGCCGACAAAACCAAGTTCCCCGGCGGTATGCCCGCTCTTGTCAGTTATATTCATGGCCTGGGACTCAAGATCGGCCTTTATGAGGACATGGGGACCCAGACCTGCAACGCGGTGAGTCCAACGCATCCCGGCAGCGAAGGCTACTACCAGCAGGACATCGACACATACTCCTCCTGGGGGATCGACTACATCAAGATGGACTGGTGCCACAACTCTGGTCTGGATCCCAAGACGGTCTACACCGAATTCTCGAATGATCTCGCGAGCACCGACTCAAATATATTCTTCAGTCTCTGCGAATGGGGCTGGAACCAGCCCTGGACGTGGGCGCCGGCGATCGGTAACTCCTGGCGCACCACTCCCGATATCGTTGACAACTGGACATCCATGATCGAGAACATGGAAGCCACCAGCGCCTATGCGCCCTACGCCGCGCCGGGCGCCTGGAACGATCCCGACCTTCTCCAAGTGGGCAATGGCGGCATGACTTCCACGCAGGACCAGACTCATTTCTCGATGTGGGCCATGATGTCAGCTCCGCTGATCGCCACCAACGATCTGTTAACGATGTCCTCGACGACGCTCGCGACCCTCACCAATGCGCAGATCATCGCAGTTGACCAGGATTCGCTTGGCCACCAGGGCATCCTTTTATCCGACAACGGCGCTGGATTGCAGGTATGGTCCAAACAGGTTAATGGCGGCACCGTCGTCGCCCTGCTCAATCAATCCGCCTCGTCGGAGAACATGACCGTTACCTGGAGCGAACTGGGTATCTCGTCGACGACAAGCGCCACCGTAACCAACCTTTGGACGAACACGAATCTGGGCGCGTTCACCGGCAGCTACGAGACTTCGGTGCCGGCATACACCGCCACGATGCTGAAGCTGAACGTCAGCGGAACAACGCCCACTCAGACCGTTTATGAGGCGGACGCCAGCGCCAATACCCGCGGCGGCACGGCCGTCGTTCAGTCCTGCGCCTCCACATATGGTTACTCGTGCCTGGATGGGAACGAAGTCGGCTACATCGGTGGCGCCGCCGCCAACACCCTCACCATCAACGATGTGAATGTCGCCACCGCCGGGACCTACAATATGTTGATCTACGGCATCGTGGACGGCACACGCACGTTTTACATCAGCGTTAACGGCGGCACCGCCGTCGAGGTCGCCATGACCGGCACCAACTGGATCATGCCTGTCACCAGCGGCCTCTCAGTGCAACTGAAAGCCGGAAACAACACCATTGAGTTTTCTAACCCAACTGCCTCTACACCCAACCTCGACCATATCGTCATCTCCAATCTTGGCGGCAGCAGCAGCGGCAACCTGATCGCCAACGGCACATACGTGGTCGAGAGCGTCTATAGCGGTCTGGCGGTCGGCGATCCCGGTTCCTCGACTGCCGATAGCGTAGTCATGGAGCAGTTGACCGTGACCAATGCCGCTAACCAGCAATGGACCGTAAACAACCTGGGCAACAATGTAATCACGCTGGAAAATGGCGCCAGCAGTCAACTGCTCGAAGTAACTGGGAAATCCACGGCGAACAGTGCTCTGGTCGATCAATATCCCAATAATGGCCAGACAAACCAGGAGTGGAATGTCATCTCCCTGGGCAGCGGCGAATACGAACTGACCAATGTCAACAGCGGCAAGGCGCTCGATGTCGATGGAGCCACGAAGACCTCCGGCACGGACATCGACCAGTACACCTACGGCGGCAAAGCATGGCAGCAGTGGAAGTTCGTAACCCCGTAGGCCCGAAAGCAGGGCATTGATCAGGATGCTTTGCAGTAAGAAGATGGAAATCTCATCTACCGCGAAGAACCAACGGGTGTCGAGAAGCCGGGTGCCGCAGGCCCGGCTTTTCGTATCTCAGAAGCGATCCAAGTCATCCGTTGCCAACAGCCCGTTGCGCTCATCCACTTGAATCTTTAACTCGGTCCTGCTAGTTTGATCCCGCGAAACGCCCATGCAACCGCGAGGAATTCTGGAGTCGCGCAAAAATCGCCTGTTGACTCAGTTCGTAAAGCAGTTCTTTCCATCCGGTCCGCGATGAATGCCTGCGATCGACTGGGTTACTATATCCACTTGCTTTTGAGCACAGTATCGGCAACAAGGGCTACAGTTTTGGAGATTTGCGCGACCTGCTGGGCAAGGTTATTCTTCGTCGTCGGCGGCGCGGATTTTGCCGGCGGAGGCGCTGCGGTATGAATGAGTGAATTCGTTTGCTATTTGACAATGTGACACATTATGTGTCACATTTAGAGTATGCAAAGCATTACTCTTCGGCAACTTCGTGACACTCGTCAGATTAAAGCGTGGCTCAAGGCCGGTGTGCAGATTGAGGTACGCGAGCGGAACGAGGTACTGGGCGATCTGGTGCCGCGAACTCCACCGCGCCCCGTCGAGTGGCCGGATTTTGCTGCCCGCCGCCGCGCCATCTTCGGCGACCGTGTATTCCCCATCGTGGAAGACCTGATCGCCGATAGGGAGGACCGCTTTTGACGGTCTATGCGGATTCGAGCTTCCTAGCCTCCAGCTACCTTGGCGACACCCACTCCGTAGAGGCCGACCGCCGTATGAGTGCGGCTCCCGGCGTCTTGGTAACGCCTCTTAACAGGGCCGAATTTGCAAATGCGCTCTACCAGCAGGTCTTTCGAGGACGCTTCTCCGCAGCCGAAGCACGTCTTGCCTGGAATCATTTTGAAAGGGATTTCGCAAAAGGAATCTGGATTCCTGTCAGTTTGCCGGAGAAAATCTGGGAGACCAGCATTGATCTCGCGCGCAGATACGGCCCCACACTTGGCGTGCGCACTCTCGACTCGCTGCACGTGGCTTGTGCGCTGGAGTTGAGGGCGGAGCGATTCTGGAGCTTCGATGAACGGCTGGCGCGATTGGCTGAGGCTGTCGGACTCGATACGAGCGATTGATTTCCAACCGCGGAAAACTCACTGCGGAGTGATGATGCCTCCCAGTGCGTGACGGCGTGGCAGGACGATGCCGCGATGATCGATCTCGGCGGGCTGGCTGAGTGTGGGCAAGGCTTCGCGCGAGAGCAACGCGCCGCCGCAGGCAGGACACCAATCGGCCTTCGTCTCTTCAGCGAGTACCGCGCGGCATTGGCTACAGAAGCGTTCCATGCTTTCAAGATTAACGGATGGGGCAGCGTCTGCCTATTATTTACACTGAAGCTATGCACCCTCCGGTTGGCTTGGTGGCAATTGATGTGGATGGAACGCTGACGCCGGCGATTGGGCAGGCGCTGACGGCGCGGGTGGCACAGGCGCTCAAGGCCGCGCAAGAGGCGGGGATCACGGTGGCTGTCGCTACCGGGCGGCGTGTGGCTTACACAACGCCGCTGCTGGAGGGACTGGACCTGCGAGCGGATACGCCGCTGATTACGTCCAACGGAGCAGTGACGCGCACGCTGGGAGGCGAGGCGATGGACCGCTGCCAGATGGAGTCGCGGATTGCGCGCGGGCTGTGCGGACTGCTGCGGCCTTACGGGGCGCTGGTCTTTACCTTTGATCGTCCTGGGCGCGGCGAGCTGGTGCTGGAAGACCTGGAAGAGGCTGAAGGGCGCGTGGCGTTGTGGGTCGAGGCTAATCGAAACGCGATTGAAGTAGTGAAGCCGATTGAAGATGCGTTGATCGACGGCGAAGACCCGATTCAAGGCATGGCGGCGGGCACGGTGAGCGGGATGCGCGAGGCCGAAGCTGCTGTGAAGGCGAGCGAATGGGGCGCTGAGTGCGCGTGCGTGAGGACCGAGTATCCGGCGCGCTGCCTGTCGATACTGGACATTTTGCCGCGCGGAGTCTCGAAGGCCGCGGCGCTCAAAAAACTCGCCGCACGGCTGGGAGTTGATCGCGAAGAAGTGATGGCCATTGGCGATAACTGGAATGATGTGGAGATGCTGGAGTGGGTTGGACAAGCAGTGATGATGGGCAATGCGGCGCGGGAGCTGAAGACGATGGCGAAGCTGCGCGGATGGAAGCAGGCCCCATCGAACGATCAGGATGGCGTGGCCGTGGTGTTGGAGGAGGCAATCGCCAAGCGTGTTGCGGTTGGAGCGGAGTTGAGTTGAGAGATGGATTGATGCGCGGATTTTTCATCACGGCTGGGTTAATGGCGGGCTTGATCGCGCACTCCGCGCATGCTGCCGAGCGCATTACGCTGCGCAATGGCTTTGAGATGCGCTGCGATCATCATGCGCTGGTCGAGGGGCGGACGCGGCTCTATCTGACGAGCGGCGAGGACAGTTATATCGAGCTAAGACCGGAGGAGATTGCGGCTGTCGAAGAAGTGCCCGACACACCGCCAGCAAAAACCGCGGAGACTCCGACGCTGGCTTCCCGTCCATTTCCGCAAAGTACGCGGGAAGGGACGGGGCACGGAGCTTCACCGCCAGAGGCGAAGCTCTCCGAGGCTGATCTGCGCGAGATGCTGACACAAGCCGGCCAGGAGCACCATCTGGATGTGGACTTGCTGGCGAGCTTGGTGAAGGCCGAGAGCAATGGCGATGCACACGCCGTGAGCCGCGCCGGAGCGCAAGGGCTGATGCAGTTGATGCCGGCGACAGCGAAGGACTTGGGCGTCGGCGACAGCTTCAAGGCCGATGAAAATGTGCGCGGCGGGTCGGCTTATCTGGACGCGCTGCTGACGCGCTACCACGACAATCTGGCGCTGGCGCTGGCCGCATACAACGCCGGCCCGGATGCGGTGGACCGCTATCACGGCATTCCTCCTTATCGCGAGACGCGGACGTATGTGGCGCGGGTGATTCACGAGTTCAACCGCCGCGTGCAGACGCGCGAAGCCGAAGCGAAGCGGGCAGCAACGCAGACGAATCCCTGAGAGGAACTATTTAGCCATACTGGCGGTTACAGCCGGGGCGTTGGCGGGAGTCTGTATCGCGGTCGCTGTCTCCGCTTCGCCAGTGGTGATTTTCTGAATCATGCTGGCGGTTGTTCCCTCGGAATTCGACGCATAGATCTGGAAGTAGTAGGTGGTCTTGGGCTTCAATCCATTCAGAGTGGCAGTCACCGAAACGGTTCCTGATGGCACGTCGGCTTTGTTGGAGGCAGCAATCAGGGATTTCTTGCTGGTTCCGCAGGCAATCCAGTATTTGGTTGGGGCCTGATTGGCGCTGATAATCCCATGCAGAGACACGGAGGTTGCGCTGGCCAGGAGCAAGGGCTTGACGGTCACTGTCGGAGCTTTGACCGGCGGGTTCATAGTCAGGTCGATCATTCGCTGCTGCATCGAGGGAAGATCATTGTTCATGCCATTGTTCATGCCGCCTTGCATACTGCCTTGCATGGGGGTGGAATTTGACATCATCTGAGCTTGGGCGAATTGCGAGGCCACAGCGCTAAGGAGGGCCGTGCAGGCGAGAAGCAATGAGGCGATGCGGATTTTCATGGGGATGCTCCTTGGGTTGCTGTCCGAGCGGATGCCGGCGAGCGGAGCATTTACGGCGTATTGCGATCGCATACGCCTATGCAATCTATCTTGTGCGCGGCGGTCGAGCCGGACAACCTCCAATTTTCTTCCCGGTAGATTCCTGGCTGGTCCACCGGGATTCATTTGCATAAGTAATTTTCCGGGATGGCCCGCTCGCTGCGCCCGATAGAATAGACATAGATTGCGGCTGATCGGAGAGAGATTGAAGAAACAATTGGTTCTGGGTCTGGTTGCGCTGCTGGCGCTGGCGGCGCTGGTGGTTTGGGGACGCGACAGGATTCATTTTGACTTTGGCGTTTTTTGTTCTCAGTTGGCGCTGGCGGACTGGCGCAGGATTGCTTTCGCTCTGGCTCTCATCTATCTCTGTTATGTGATCCGCTCGGTGCGGTGGGGATTGCTGCTGCGTCACATCCAGAGCGTTGGACCATTCACACTACTGAGTACGCAGGTGATCGGCTTCACCGCGGTCGCGTTGATCGGCCGCATCGCCGACCCGGTGCGGCCTTATCTGGTCGCAAAAAAGACCGGCTTGCCATTGGGCAACCAGATAGCTGTCTACATTGTTGAGCGGCTCCTGGATGCGGGAGCGATGGCGCTGATCTTCTTCTCCGTGATCCTGCTGGCTCCGGCGGGCGAGTTGTCGCATCCGGAAGTAGTCAAGAAGGTGGCGTATGGCGGGTTGACTACCACTGTTGCAGGGGGACTCTTCCTGATGGCCGTGCGCATTGCCGGCGGAATGGTGGCCGCGCTGATGGAAAGACTCTTCGGCGTGGTCTCCAGCAAACTGGGCAAGGCAGTCGGAGACAAGATTCGCACCTTTCGCACGGGACTGGACACCATGCGCAGCTTCTCTGACTTTGCCGCCGTTGGCGCTCTTTCCCTGCTTATGTGGGGTCTGGTCACAATGGCGTACCTGGAGATCATGCACGCCTTTATCGCCAGCCCTCAACTGGCGGGATTGACGCTGGCAAAATGCATGATGCTGATGGCTTGGGGCATGGTTGCCAGCATCCTGCAACTGCCGGTCATCGGCTGGTTCTCGCAGATTGGCTTTGTCGCAGCGGCGATGATTAACTTCAACGGCGTGGCAGCGGAGCCGGCTACAGCTTGCGCCGCCACGCTGCTGCTGGTCAGTTTTCTCGGCATCGTTCCCATCGGCTTGATCTGGGCGCATTTTGAGCACGTCAGCCTGCGCAAGCTCGCCGCGGAGAGCGGGCACGCCAAGGAAGAGCTGGCGATTGACTAGTATCTACTGTGAAAATGAATCGTTCACCGCGCTCTTCGCGCCAGATGCTGCTGATCGAGCGCATGGCGAAGCAGCGTTTTGATGACCGCCTGACGGCTGATGTTCAACTCCATTGCCGCCTGATCGAGTTCTTTCAGCATCGGCAGCGCAAAGTCCACATTCACACGCTGAATCGGCGGCATCATCTTGCCTTTTCCGGAGAAGAAGCGCGATATCTCCTTGCCGCTATCGGCGAGTTCCGCGATCTCGTCGGCGGTAAGCGTTTTTGGGTGCTCAAGAGTTTTCGGCATAGAGTTCCTCTTCTTCGTGGGTTGATTTCCAAAGTGTAACCAGATGGTAAAACTCGCCTTCCTCGTCCTCTCGAATCTCAAAGACGAGCGAATATAAGCGCTCTCCCACCCATCCAATCGCGCGGTACTGTTCAGGCACATCCGAGCGTTGATCGAGGTAGTAGGGCCGTTCAAATATCCTCTGCGCCTCCTCAAAGCCAATCCCACGGCGGGGATTCTCCCTCAACCGCTTGCTTTTCCGCGGATCGAAGTGAAAACGCATATATATAACCGTTATACCATTTTGCGTAATTTTGCAATATGGGGAATCGGAATTCCTTTGGTGACTTTTTTGTTCGAATCAATTTGAAAATACAATAAATACAGGAGACACCATGGAGAAGATTCCCTTCGGATACTCGATTCACCCCGGCGAGATTCTCAAGTCGGAGTTCATGGAGCCGCTGGGGCTTTCCAGTTACCGGCTGGCCAAAGATTTGCACGTCTCCGCGCCGCGAGTGAACGATATTGTTCTTGGCAAGCGGTCGATCACGGCCGATACCGCGATGCGCCTCAGCGCCTACTTCGGCTGCTCCGCGCAGTTCTGGTTGAATCTCCAGAACAAGCACGATATCTGGCTTGCCGCTAAAGACAAATCCCTAGCCAGGGTCAAGCCAAGGGCGCGGGCGGCGTAGTTTCGTTTGAGACTGGAAGCGCGGGCTGAGTGAAACGAATCGACTCCGGGCCGACGGCTCCGCCGGTCATGATCATGCTCATCGCCTGCTCCATGCTCATGTCGGTTTCCGTGACGCGCGCGAGAGGCAGAATCTGCAAAAAAGCTGAGGTGGGGTTGATGGCGTTGGGCAAGAGAACTGCGGCCAGCAACTCGCCGGTGATCTCGTCAGTCAGAGTGCGAGTGAGAAAGCCGATGGACTTCTGTCCGGCGATGGGAAAGTCCACCAGCACCACGCGCTGGCTGGTCTCCTTCTTGGCCATCATGGTGTCGAGGAGTTGGCGCACCGAAGTGTAAATCTTGGCGACGAAGGGCAGCCGCTCCAGCGCGGCCTCAAAGAGGCTAAAGGCTTGGCGGCCAATCACCAGGGATGTGACCCGGCCCACCACATAGAGCATGACCAGCGTAAGCAGGATCGCGAGCAGCGACTGCAGCAGCGGATTGTGCAGCCACGACTTGGGAAAGATAGCGGCCAGCAGTTGGATGGCGGGCAAGCCGGCCTGCGCCAGTTCGTCGAAGAGAAACTTGAAGATCAGGTAAGTGATGGCCAGCGGGCCGATGGTGATGATGCCGGCAAGAATGTTGCGTTGCAGGCTGCGCAGCGTTTGGGCAAAGACGGGTCTCACGCGGGTCTCCAGCGGCTATCAAATCCGGATGCCAGTATTCAGCTTACAGAATAACCGGAAACGCGCGCACGGCAAATCCCGGCGAGCCGAGTTGGCGCGCCGGGATTCGTGATTTGATCTGGATCAGTTGGGCATCCAGTAATTGGTCAGGCAACTGGCGGCAGGCAGAGCCGACGTGTTGTAAACCGTGTCCGGTTCATGTCCGCAAACAGTAATCGCGGAGGGCCGGTCGAGCTGCTGCGAGGCGGCCGGGGAGTAGCTGAGCGTGGCGTTGAACCACGAGGAGACTACCGAAGCTCCATTGCCGATGTTTTTGCCGAAGGGCTGGTTGACCGCGCCGCCGTCGAAGAGCATGGATGTGCGCGAACCCATCACGGCATGAAGGCCCTGGAAGATATTCCACCAGGGACCGGCCCAGTTGGAGACATCCGCAGCCGAGGGAATCACGTCGCAGGAGTGGATGATCCAATAATCCAGCTTGCCGTGATTGGCCGCGCCGTAGCCTTCGCTGGCGGGGATGGTGGCGATATTCACCTCATCGCAACAGTTGGACTCGGTGGTAAAGAGCCAGGGAGCGCCGTGCGCCTCGGTCAACGCGACATTGACGCTGTTGACGTAGGAGGATTCCCATGTGGTGTAGTACTGCGGAAGCGCCCAGTAGTATTGCGCCTTGGTGAATTGGCTTGCGCCGCTGGAGCTTTCCAGACCATTCCAGAAGCCGTTGGCCTCGGCGACGAATCCAGAGGAAGCGACGGTGCCGCCAGAGGCTGGAGGAGCATCCCGGACGACGTACATTCCGATTGCCGGATCGCCGGCGGGAAGTTCGACATTCTGGAGCGAGGCCTGCTCACGCGGCGCCACGCCGGGCTGCGGACCCGATCCCGGAACCAGTTCAGAGGGCAGGCTGCCGCCGCCGAAAGCCAGATAGAGTGTCTCCCAGTCGTCGGAGCTGAGCAGGGCCTTGTCGGATCCGACATGGGCGAGCGGATGCAAGCGAACTGTTGCGCGGATGACGGGAATCATCATGTCGCCGCCGTTGTCATAGTAGGCAAGCTCGACGCCTACGACCTGCACATCGGAGTTGGCGGTATTCGGCGCGAGCAGCTTGGCAAATTCGTCGTGGATCTGCGCGGCGGTGCGCTTCTCGGAGAGATTTGTGGAGATGGTTCCCGCCTTCCAGCGACGCACAACGCCCTGGATGTTTCCCTCCGCGCCCACGGCGATAGCCGCGCGCGAGCCGGTGCCGTAGACCGAATAGCCTTTAACGGTGCGGGTGACGGGAACATAGGTCAGATAGAGCTGGGTCGCTGAAATCTCCGGCGCGGCGCCCTCAGAGCGGCGTTGAGCGGTCGAACCAACGACAGGCCGCGCTTCGCCGACGGTGAAGGAGGTGTCGTCCTTGGGGAAGAATCCGGCGCTGGCGAAGGTTTGCCGTGCCAGCGTAAGCGCCTGCTCGAGATGCGCGTCTCCGGCTCCAGTGAAGCGCTCCGGCTTGATCTTTTCAAGCTGCGGCAGAATCTCGGCTTCGCCGGTTTGCAGGTTCCAGTAGCCGCGCAGGTTGTTTTCTTCCACTGCGCCGACAAGATTTTCCGGCGCGGTCTTGGTCGCCAGCAGAGAGCTATGCGACAAGGGCTGGATGGTCTTCACGTCCAAATTCTGCTTGGCCAGCGTCTCGCGCAGAAACGTCTCCGGGGGAGCCTGGGCGGTTAGTTTTACGGTTGGCAAAGAGGCGGGAAGTTTGGGAATAAGGCTGACGGGGAATACGATCTGGCCGCCAGATGCGGGCTTTTGGGCTTGAGCGGGTTGGAGGAGTGAGAGGCCGATGAAGAGGGCCAATCCTGGCAGTATCCACGCGGTGCGGGATGCGCGCCGAATATTGGCGCTGACGCACAGGGTAAATGAGTTCATTGTCTTGCTCCTTTTGGGTGCCTCCTAACCCGGCTCCGTTCGCTGACGATTCCGGTGTTGGATGCCTCCCAGGTTGATGGTGAGAAGAATCAAAGAATCGTTTCAGTTAGCGGCGCGGAGATTCCATATATAGTGAGGAAGAAGGAAAGCGATGAACGACTCGAATGCTTCTCAGCAAGGGCGCGCGCTGTCCGGCTCATCCGCGCCGGCAGTTCCATCGGGATTGCAACGGGCGGCGGAGGCCATGCGGATGATTCTGCAACTGGGCGAGCGGCTTTTGCCGCAGCCTTACGGCTCTCTCGCCTCGACGGCCTCGCATCTGCTGAAGTCCGATTCCACGATTAGCCCGACGACGCTGGTCGATCTTGCGCCTGTTGAGGAGGGGCTTGATCGGCTGCGAATTCAACAGAGCGATCTGCGCGGCCAGGTGATTGAGCAGGGACTCTCGCTCAAGCGGATAGAGGAGAGATTGGAGCTGTTGAGAGAAGCCTCCGAGTGGAACAGCCAGACCCAGCAGGCGTTGATAAATGAAGTGAAGGCCGTGGGCGGCAAGATGGAAGCGATGAAGGTGGCTGGACGCAGGCAACGGCTCTTTGCTCTGGCTGCGCTGGGGCTGCTGGCGGTTGGCATCGCGCTTGAGGTTGTGTTGCTGATGAGCTTCCGGCGGCTGGGGCATTAGGGATTTGGCTTGGGAAGGTCCAAAATAGCCTCCGTTTTCCGATAGTCAAAGGAGTATTTATAGCGTCAACTGTCTTTTTACTAATACAAACAGTATTTTGAGATGTTTTGCATTCTTTAACAAACTCCGCGATGTGGGATATTGCCAGCCGTCTTTGCGGAGGACTAGTATTTTGCCATGTTCCCGTGTTCCCAGCTCCATCCGATTTTGTGCTCCCCCCGCCTTGTGTCCGCATTACTTCATTCACAGAGCTTCACGAACGAGTGGCGCCTTCCGGCGCGCGCAGATGGAGTGTCTCGTCATGGCATGGTATGCCTATTGCATCGGTGAAAAATCAGCATTTCCTGAATTAGCTCATCATCGCAGACCCATCCCGATGGAATCGGTTCATGGGGTCAGCGGCAACCAGGTTTTTGTTTATCCGGCCAGCGATCTGGCAATCATTGTCAGCGAACACAACCCGCAGGACACTCTGAATCAGAAGTCTGGCGTGGATCACGCACGGGTGATTGCGGATTGCTTTCAGCAATCGACGGTGCTGCCCTTTCGCTTTGGCACCGTCTTCAACGATGACGAAAGCCTGCGCCGCTCGATTCGCTCGAACCAGCGCCAGTTCATCAGCCACATCGACAAACTGCGCGGCAAGACGGAGATGCATTTGAAGGTTCTGGTGGACGACTGCTGCGGTCGTGCGTTGGCCAAGCATTCGTCCGCGGAGGGACTGAGCCAGGAGTACTTTGCCAGCCTGCGCGAGAACGCCGGTCGGCAGCGGGATCGGCAGACCCGCGCCCGTGCCGTCAGCTTCCAAATGCACCGGCTCTTTTTGCCTCTGGACGAGGAGGTAAGCTGCCGGCTGAACGAGGGCGGCAAAATGATGCTGGATATTGCGCACTTGATCGACCGCAAGAGTGTGGAGCGCTACCAGAACAAATTCGCCACTACCTGCGCAGCCATGCGGGAGTGCCAGATGCAGCTCTCCGGCCCGTGGCCGCCATACCACTTTGTCCACCGGCTCACGCGCGGCGTGAATGTCCACCCGCAGCACGTTACGGTTCCGGCTGCGCTGGCCATGCCGATTCCCTCCGCGGCTGTCCGCACTCAGCAGGCTGTGGCCGCGATGGCGTGAAACGGCTGACTCAACAAAAAAGGCCATCCTGAGGGATGGCCTTTTTGTGGATGAATTGGATCAGGTCTATTTGAAGGAAGTGATGGCGCTGGCCTCGTCGTCCTTGATGTCGAAGACGGTGTAGAGCTTGGTCAACTGCAGCAGATCGTGAACCTTCTTGGTCAGGCTCAGCAGCTTGACTTCGCCGTGCTGATTCTTGGCCGAGGTATAGGCGCTCACCAGCTCGCCCAGCCCCGAGCTATCGACGTAGTTGACGTCTCCCATGTTGAGCAGAATCTTCTTCTGCCCCTTGCTGATCAGGCCGCGAACGGCATCGCGCAACTGCACACTGCCCTCGCCCAAAGTGATGCGCCCGCTGAGGTCCAGAACGACTACGCCGTCCACTTCACGGGATGCAATTGTCAGTGCCATGAAAACTCCTCCTTGATTTCAATTTCAGGATAACATTCCCGCGCGCCGGAGAAAAACTCCCCAGGCGGCGCTTCATGAATTTTCAGCAGCGGGCGGCAGGCGCTTGACCAGCGTCAGCTCGATGCCGGGGTTGAGTTGCCGGAAGCGAAGCTCATCCATGTACGAGCGGATAAGGAAGATGCCACGGCCCGCGCCGCGCAGAAGATTCTCCGGGGCCAGCGGATCGGGCAGAGAGTCGGGATCGAAGCTCTTGCCCTGGTCGGCGACGGTAATTACCAGCGCCGCGCCGGTATTTTCAAAGCTGGCAGTGATTAGTTTAGTGGGATCGTATTCGTTGCCGTGAAGAACGGCGTTGACTGCGGCCTCGCGCGCGGCCATCGCCACATGGAAGCACTCGTCCTCGTCGAGGCCAGCCTCGCGGGCGAGCTTCTCCGCAGCGGCCTCCACCTTGGAGACGCTCTCCATCGTCGATTTCAGCGTCAGAGTCAGCCGTTCTGCCCTCGCTTCGCTCACAGGCATTGTCTCCGTCCTCTCCGGAAGGCACCCGGAAACAGTTCTTCCACCGCGCAGCGGCCCAAAGGGCAGTTTCGTCGCTGAGATGGAGGCGTGTCAAGAAACAGCAATAAACACGATCGATATTAGCTTTGGACAATGCAGGTCACAGGAAGGCGGTTGATGCCAGGTTGGTGAAATCCAGGCATTGACACAGGTTATGTGTGCACGTATACTGTGTTCATTAATATCACGCTTTCCATTGACGAGCAGACTGTGGAGCGGGCGCGGGAGAAGCTGCGCGCCGTGGGCAAGAGCCTGAATCAGGAGATCCGCGAGCACCTGCGCCATTTGGCTGGCGATTCAGAGGCCGAACGCGAAAACGAAGAGTTCGTGAAGCGCTGCGGACAAGGAAACTCGCAGGGTTGGAAGTTCAACCGGGACGAGATTTATGAGCGCAGGTAAGTCGAGCACTTCGTCGCTGGAGAGTTCGCGGCGCACGTTTCTGGATACAAATATTCTTGTTTACGCCGATGATGCGGCAAATCCAGTGAAACAAAAGAAGGCCATTGAACTCATCACGGCTCATCGGAGCCAGCAAACCGGCGTAGTATCTCTCCAGGTTCTTCAGGAATACTTTGTTACGGTAACACGCAAGCTGAAACTTGATCCCAGTGTTGCTCGCAAACAGGTTGTGTACTTTTCCGGTTTCAATGTCGCCAGACCTGCAGTCAGCGATATTCTTGCCGCGATTGATCTGCACAGGCTTCACGGCATCTCGTATTGGGATGCGCTGGTTCTGCGCATTGCCAAAGAGTCGGGTTGCCGCGTGTTGCTCTCGGAAGATATGCAGCATGGTCGCGCCGTCGACGGCCTGGAGATCGTCAACCCCTTCAAATAGTTCCAGCGTAACGTTGGCGAGTACGGTAACCATCAAAACTAACCGAACGCAGCAACAATCTCCTCGGTCGAGCGTACGCGGCCCAAGCGCGGAAAGATGCGCTCGGTGCTGTTCGCGTGGCTCTCGGCGGTTGAGCCGGTCATCGCGTCCTCGGCAAAGATCATCTCGTAGCCGCGCTCGTACGCGTCGCGGGCGGTGCTTTCCACGCCAAACTCGGTGGAGATGCCGCAGATCACGATCGTCGTTAATCCGCGGCGGCGCAGATGCAGGTCGAGATCGGTGCCGTAAAACGCGCCCCATTGGCGCTTGAGAATCACAATGTCACCGGGCTGCTGGTTGAGTTCGGCGATCAACTCGTTCCAGTCGGGCGGACGCTGCCCGGTTGCCTTCCAAGCATGGTCGGTCGGGGTATGCACGCGGTCAGCGCCGTCGGGCGCTCCGCCGACATGGACGAGAATCGGCTGCGCTCCCGCCGCGCGAGCCGCAGTGAGCAGGCGCGCTGCGTTGGCAATGACAGCGGCTTTCGTGTGCGGCGCGCCTCCGGGCATCATCGCGATGCCCTTTTGCAGATCGATTACGACAATGGCGGTGCGGCGGGGTTCGAGTTTCAAAGCAATAGCAGGTGCAGGACTGGGATCGAGCTTTTGTTCTTTGGCTGCTATTATTATTCCCAAACGCTCCCTGACCGCATCCGAAATGAAACTTGATACATTGATTCCAGCTTCTTCAGCTACATCACGTAAGTTCTTCTCTTCGCTCATTACTGGATTCCTTCTTCTGCCGGAATGATGCCCATCTCGCGATAGATGGGGCGAATGGTGCGGCGCAGCATGGGGCGCTGCATCCAGAACCAGGCCGCGCCGACGAGAACCACCGAGCCATTCATCATCACTGTCAACGGCGCGCCGAAGTGATGCGCCATCGTTCCGGCGAGCAGACTGCCGAAGGGCGCCATACCCATAAATGCCATCGTATAGTAGCTCATCACGCGCCCGCGTTTATCGTCTGTGACAATTGTTTGAATCACTGTGTTGCTGGCTGCCATGCCTTGCATCATTCCCATGCCGGCAATGAAGACCGTCGCCATCGAGAGCCAAAAGACATGAGAAAGCCCGAAGGCGATCAACCCCGCGCCGAAGACCGCAGCCGCGATGGGAATCATGCGCACAAGCCCGCGCACATTTCTGCGCGCGGCGAGAGACAGCGCCGAAACCAGCGCGCCCAAACCCATCGAGCCCATCAGGAATCCCAGAGTGTGCGGCCCGCCGTGCAGCACCTTCGCCGCGAAGATCGGCATCAGCACCACAAACGGCATTCCCATCAGGCTGACCACGGCGAAGAGCAGAAGGATGGTGCGGATAGGCAGAAACCCCGCGACGTAAGTCCATCCGGCCTTCAACTCGGCGAACATCGACGCGGCTTTGCGCTCGACCACCGGCGCGTGCAGCCGCATCATGAGCAGCGAGATAATGACGGCGATGTAACTGATGCCGTCGATGAGAAAGCACCAGCCTTCGCTCGAGACCGCAATCAGCATTCCGGCGAGCGAAGGGCCGATTAGCCGCGCCACGTTGACCATCGACGAGTTGATGGCGATGGCGTTTTGCAGGTCGCGCTTGTCATCGACCATCATCACCATGAAAGATTGGCGTCCGGGCATATCGAAGGCGTTGACGCAGCCCTGCAAGACGCTCATCACCAGCAGCAGCGGGATGGTGATTGTGCCGGAGAGCGCGAGAGCGGCCAGCGCCAGCGACTGGAGCATCGAGATGGTTTGCGTCCACACGAGCACCTGGCGCTTGTCGAGCCGGTCCACCCACACGCCGGCAAAGGGCGCCAGCAGAAAAGTGGGAATCTGCCCTGCAAAGCTGACCGTGCCCAGCAAGAGAGCCGAGCCGGTAAGCCGGTATACCAGCCAACTAGTGGCCACGCGCGTCATCCACGTGCCGATCAGCGAGATCGTCTGCCCGCCAAAAAACAATCTAAAGTTGCGATGGCGCAGCGCCCTCCATGCATAAGAGAGACCCGCTGCTTCTCCGCGCTTCGTTTGCTCTTCACCGCTCAAGATTGCGCCCTCATCCGCAGTTTATCGTGACGGGCGTTTTGGAGCGCCGGTGGATTCGCGCACTACAAGCTTGGTCTCGATTGGGTACTCACGCATGGGCGCCGGAGTTCCCTCGGCGTGCGCTCGAAGGGCCATTACCGCCATGCGCGCCAGCTCGAAGCACGACATCTGGATGGTGGTGAGGGGAGGAATCGTCATCTGTGTCATACGAATGTTGTCGAAGCCGATGACTGAGAAGTCATCGGGCACACGCAGTCCGGCGCGATAGGCTCGATGCAGTACTCCAATGGCAGTCATATCGTTGGAACACATCACAGCGGTTGGCGGCTTGCCGCCGGAATAGATCTTTTCCGCCGCAATGATGCCGCCTTCCATGGTGTGATCGCCTTCAATCATCCACTTTGCCTTGACCGGAATGCCGCACTCCTGCATGGAGTGATGAAACGCGGTCAGCCGCGAATGGGCGGAATGCAGTTTGAGCGGCCCGCTGACGAAGGCGATGTCGCTGTGGCCGAGCGCGGCCAGATGCTGTACGCCTTGGCGAATTCCCTGTAAATAGTCAACGCGCAGCAGGCTCACGCCCGGCACATCAGGGCCTGCATCCACAAAGACCAGAGGCACCTTGCGGTCGGCCAACTGCTCCAGCAGCGGCCCCTCGATACCGAAAGTCATCACGGCCACGCCCTCGGCCTTGCGTTCCACTATACGGCGAATGCAGCCCTTCATGCGCTCGGGATCGTAGTTGGTCGAGCCAATCATAATTTCATACCCGTGCTCGACGGCCACATCCTCGAATCCCTGAATCAACTCGGGAAAGAAAGGGTTGGTGATCTCGGAGACGATGAGACCGAAGATGCGGCTGCGACCGGAGACCAGGGCGCGGGCCTGGGTGTTGGGATAATAATTCAGTTCCTTGATGACCTCCCAAACCCGTGCCGCAATTTTGGGATTCACGGTAGGGACGTGATTGATGGTGCGCGAGACCGTGGCAATGGAAACATCCGCCATGCGCGCGACAGAATGAATGTCAGCGCGCACGGATTTACGAACTGGATTGCGCGAGGATTTTGCAGCGGTCATAGGCGAATTCAAGAGTACGTATCAGAATACGTGAATTGCCTGAACTTGACAGAAGAAAGGTCCAAAAACTACATTCATACTTCGGGCTGAGAAAAGGTTTACCGGGTTCGCCGTCCCTGTAATAATGGGGAAGACGGCTGCTCTGCGTAAGCCCGCACACGAGATTATTTGCACACTGGAGCAATTTCAATGGATTTGTTGCGTCTGCAAACCGAGGTTTTGGAAGCCAATCTCGAACTCGTTCGTCGCGGCCTGGTGCTTTACACCTTCGGCAACGCCAGCGGCATCGACCGCGACTCCGGCCTGATTGCGATCAAGCCCAGCGGCGTTCCCTACGAGAAGATGACCGCGGCGGATATGGTCATTTGCGATCTGAGCGGCAAAATCCTTGAAGGCAAGTTGAAACCCTCCTCCGACCTCGACACGCATCTGGAACTTTACCGGGCATTCCCTGCCATCGGCGGCGTGGTTCATACCCACTCCGAGTTTGCCACGGCATGGGCGCAGGCTGGCCGCGAGATTCCCGCCTTCGGTACCACGCACGCAGACTACTTTCATGGCCCCGTTCCGGCCACCAATCCGCTGAGCGACGCGGAGATCGAAGACGACTACGAACTGAACACCGGCAAGGCGATTGTGCGCCGCTTTAGCGGTCTTGATCCGATGGCAACTCCGGCTGTGCTGGTAGCCGGACACGCTCCGTTCACATGGGGCAAGACTCCTGCCGAGGCCGCCTACAACGCCGTGATTCTCGACTACGTGGCGCGCATGGCTATGCACACAGCGCTCATTAACCCGGATTACAAGGGCGTTTCACAAGCATTGCTCGATAAGCATTACTTCCGCAAGCATGGCGCGAATGCAACTTACGGACAGAAGTGAAGGCAGCTTTCAGCCTTCAGCTATCAGTTTTCTGATGTTTGTAAACCAGGCTATATGGATTTTTACCGGGCACAAAAGAGTACGAGACTGAAAGCTGATAGCTGACAGCTCAACTGAGAGGTTTGAAACCGTGATCGTGAACTGTATCAACCAAATTGGAGCGTCGGAGCTGCCCTCGCTTCTGGCCTTCAGCGTCGCGCCGATGGCGCATCTGAGCCTCCTCGACATGATCGTGATTGCCGTTTACTTCGGCATGGTGATCTGGATCGGTTTTTACCTCAAGGGCAAATCCAACACCAGCGAAGAGTTCTTCATGGCAGGTCGCGAGATGACCGCCTGGATCGCCGGATTGAGCTTTGTCTCTGCCAACCTCGGCTCGCTGGAGCTGATGGGCTGGGCCGGCTCGGCCTATCAATATGGCATTCTCGCTACCCATTGGTATTGGATCGGCGCGATTCCTGCGATGATCTTCCTCGGCCTGGTGATGATGCCCTTCTATTATGTTTCGAAGACTCACTCGGTCCCCGGCTACTTGCATCTCCGTTTCGGCGAGCACGCTCGCATTTTGGCTGCTGTCTCATTCGCTACTGAGATGATCCTGATGAGTGGCGTGAATATGTTCGCCATGGCGGTGGTGATGAAGGTGGTGCTGGGCTGGGATATCTCCTTCAGCATCCTGATCTCCGCGGCGGCAGTGGCGATTTACGTCACGCTGGGCGGCTTGCGTTCGGCCATCTTCAACGAGGTCATGCAATTCGTGCTGATCTGGGGCGGAGCCATGCTGGTGCCGATTCTGGGCCTGATTCAAGCCGGCGGCGTCGATGGACTGAAGAGGCAGATCATCGCCAATATGCACTCCGACAGCTACTTCCACATCTGGCGCGACACCGGCCACTTTGCCTCGAATCCGATGGGCGTTCATTGGACCGGCATTGTGCTTGGCCTGGGCTTCGTGATCAGCTTCGGCTACTGGACCACGGATTTTCTTGTCGTGCAGCGCGTGCTGGCGGCGCACAATCTGCGCGCGGCGCGCATGGCTCCAATCATTGGTTCGTACTTCAAAATGGCGGTTCCATTTATCGTCATTCTTCCCGGCCTGCTCGGTCTGGTTCTGTTGCAGAACCCGGATCACAGCCGCAGATTGCTGGTGGGCGAAGACGTCGCCAAATCCTGCGTGGCGAATGACGCGGGCAGTGTGGCCAATGCCGCTGGCTGCTCGACGGCGATGACGACCAAGTCTACACTGCCGGACGACTATCAGCAGAAGGTACTCACCGACAATAAAAACTACGGGCTGCACAGTTACAACGAAGCGCTGCCACTGATGATGGTTCGCTATATGGGGCCCGGCCTGCTCGGATTGGGCATCACCGCCTTGATTGCCGGCTTCATGAGCGGCATGGCGGGCAACGTGAGCGCCTTCTCCACGGTCTGGACTTACGACATCTACAAGCCGCTGATCAACAAGAAAGGCTCCGATAGCCATTACGTTTTGGTGGGCCGATGGTCGATCTTGATTGGCGTCATCATCTCCATCGGCGCGGGCTACATTGTGCAGAATGCCCACGGCATTATGGATTACGTGCAGGCGCTCTTCAGCTTCTTTATCGCGCCGCTGTTGGCCGCCATTCTGCTGGGTATGTTCTGGAAGCGAGCCACTGCGCCGGCCGGCTTCCTGGGCCTGCTGATCGGCATTGTCTCGTCCATCGGTATGTTCATCTATGTGAAGTTCAATCCCGCCGGATTGGCGACGATTGCGCTTTCACCTGATGCCAAGCCGATGGCGGAGAATCTTTATCGCGCCTGGTGGGCCTTCTGCATCAGCGCCATCGTCATCGTACTGGTCAGCCTGGTCACCAAAGCCAAGCCGGTCGCCGAGTTGGATGGCCTCTGCTACAGTTGCACGGTTCTGCCCAAAGAAGAGCCTGTGCCGTTCTACAAAAACGTCTGGCTTTGGGCTTTGCTTGCGGTGTGTATCTTTGCCGCGCTCAATATTTTGTTCTGGTAACGAATTTTTCATTCTCTCCGTTGATGAGAGAAGAAAGGATCAAGAATTATGCATGGTTCCGGAATTCCTATCTGGTTTTTCATCGGAGTGCTTCTGGTCGTCTATGGCGTGTTGATCTTAGGCTACGGCCTCTTTGAGCTGGCCACGGGCTGCTATCCACCGGGCGTCGAGCTGACTAATTTGCATACGCCGATATGGTGGGGCGCATTGCTGTTGACGCTCGGCCTGGTTTACGTTGTCAAGTTTCGTCCGGGGCGCGCATAGCAGATTTGTGGCATCCCACCTTAGGCACAACAACAAAGACGTGCCGAAGGTGGGGCACCAGATGTTTTGTGAATACTAAAACAATTTCCGCAGCTGAAAAACAGCAGCGATTGAAGGAGCAACGAAGATGGCAGCGCAAGGCAAAGTGACATTTGGCGTAGTGGTGGGCAACCGCGGTTTCTTTCCCGATCATCTGGCGAAGACGGGCCGCGAAGAGATTATCTCTGTCTTGAAGGCAGCGGGCGCAAACGTAGTTGTGTTGAGCGCTGAGGAATCGAAGTTCGGCGCGGTGGAAACATACGCCGAGGCGCAGCGTTGCGCTGAGCTATTCAAAAAACACGCCGATCAGATCGACGGCATTATCGTGACGCTGCCCAACTTCGGCGACGAGCGCGGCATCGCCGACGCCATCCGCCTCAGTGGCCTTCGCGTTCCTGTGCTGGTGCAGGCCACGCCCGACCGCTCCGAAGAGATGACCATCGCCGTGCGCCGCGACAGCTTCTGCGGCAAGATGAGCGCCTGCAACAATCTGATGCAGTACAAAATTCCTTACTCGCTCACTACGCTGCACACTGAGAGCCTTGCGTCGCCGGAGTTCACTGCTGATCTCGCGTGGTTCACCGCGGTCTGCCGCATTGTGAAGGGTCTCAAGAATCTGCGCATCGGAGCCATTGGCGCGCGTCCGGCGGCCTTCAACACCGTGCGCTACTCCGAGCGGCTCTACGAGTCGAGCGGCATCTCCATCGAACCGATTGATCTCTCGGAGATATTCGGCCGCATCAACAAAATGAAAGACAGTGACGACGCTGCGCAGGCCAAACTCGCCGCCATCAAGAGCTACGTCAGCACCGGCAGCGTTCCTGCCGAGGCGCTGCTCAAAATGGCCAAGCTGGGCGCGGTAATTGACGGATGGATGAAGCAGACCAACTGCGCCGTGACTGCCGTGCAGTGCTGGACTTCGTTTGAAGAATACTTCGGCGTGGTGCCATGCACCATCATGAGCATGATGAGCAACGACCTGATTCCTTCGGCCTGCGAGGTGGATATTCCCGGCGTGTTGGGAATGTACATGATGACGCTGGCTAGCGGCACACCCTCGGCGCTGCTGGATTGGAACAACAACTACGGCAGCGATCCCAACAAATGCGTCTGCTTCCATTGCTCGAATCTGCCCAAGCACTTCTTCGCCAAGCCGCCCACGATGGACTATCAGGCGATCATCGCCGGCACTGTGGGCAAGGAGAATACCTTCGGCACCTGCGTGGGCCGCGTGAAGGCAGGCGTAATGAGCTTTGCGCGCTACTCCACCGACGACAACCACGGCCTGATTCGCGGCTATACGGGCGCGGGCAAATTCACCGACGATCCACTGGAGACCTTTGGCGGCGCGGGCGTGGCGGAGATTCCGCAACTGCAAAAGCTGCTTCGCTTCATCTGCCGCGAAGGCTTTGAGCATCACGTCGCCGCGAACTTCAGCGATGTCTCGAAGGCTGTTCATGAGGCCGCAACGCGCTACATGGGCTGGGATTCTTACCTGCACGGAGAAGAACTCTAGCGCAGTGACGAATGAATTGCGAAACAATCATGAGTGAAGAAGTGATAAGTGAGTGAATAACTCGCGCTATTCTTAGTTTACTCATTCACTTCTTCACTTTTTCACTATCAAACAGTCACGAAAATAGTTTAGAGGAAAGAAAATGACCATTGTTGCGGGAGTGGATTTTGGAACACTGAGCGTGCGCGTCTCCATCATGGACAGCGAGCGCGGGCGGCTAGGCACGGCGGTTGCGGAGTATCCTCTGCATCGCCGCCGCGAGGATCCGGATTATGCGACGCAAGCTCACGCCGATCAGATGCGCGCGCTGGTATCCGCCACACGCTCGGCGGTCAAGGAAGCGGGCATCCAGGGCGAGCAGATCGAGGCCATCGCGCTGGACACGACCGGCTCCAGCGTTGTTCCCGTCGACGCCGCAATGCAGCCGCTGGACGATTATTATTTGTGGTGCGACCATCGCGCTCACTCCGAAGCGCGCGAGATAACCGAACTCGCGCACAGCGAAAAGCTGGAAGCGATCGACTGGTGCGGCGGCATCTATTCGCACGAGTGGGGCTTCGCCAAGCTGCTGCACTGGCTGCGGCACAATCCCGACAAGCGCGGCAAATTCGCCTCGGCATTCGAGCACTGCGATATGGTTGCGGCCACGCTCTGCGGCGTCACCGATCCAAAGCTCGCCAAGCGCAGCGTTTGCGCGATGGGTCACAAATGGATGTGGAATCCCAAGTGGGGCGGGCTGCCTCCGCAGGAATTTCTGTCAAAGCTCGATCCGCTTTTTGACGGCATTCGCGAGAAGCTCGCCGGCGACTATCAAACATCCGATCATCTCGCCGGACATTTAGCTCCGCAGTGGGCCGAGCAACTTGGATTGCGCGCGGAAATTCCGATTCCCGTCGGCGCCTTCGATGCGCACTGGGATGCGCTTGGCGCGGGCTGCCGCGAGGGCGATGTCGTCAATGTCGTCGGCACGTCTACTTGCATCATCGCCATGAGCAGCAAGACACAACTGATTCCCGGCGTCTGCGGCGTGGTTCCGGGCAGTGTTCATCCGCAGTTCACCGGCATTGAAGCCGGCCTCTCGGCCACCGGCGACATCTTTGAAGCCATCGCGCGTCGCGCCGGCGTGAAGGTCGCGGAGCTTTCTCGAGGGTTGGAAAAATATCGCCCCGGACAGACTGGCCTGCTGCGATTGACCTGGGACAACGGTGACCGCACCGTGCTCGTGAATCCCGAACTCGGCGGCGTCACGCTGGGTTGGAATATGGTGCAGACGGCGCAGGACGAACTCTTCGCGGCCATCGAGGGCACGGCATTTCACACGCGCATCATTCTCGAACGCATGGCCGAGTATGGTGTGCCGGTAGAGCGCGTGATCAATGCCGGCGGCATTCCGCAAAACAACGCCGTGCTCAATCAGGTCTACGCCGACGTGCTCGGCAAGCCTGTGCTGGTTCCGGCTGGCGTGCCCACGAGCTTAGGCTCCGCGATTATCGCGCTGCTCGCCTCTGGGGCGGTGCCCAGCATTGAAGCGGCGCAGAAAAAACTCTGCCTGCCCTTCACGATTATCAAACCGCGGCCAGAAGCAACGTCTGTCTACGAAAAGTTATTCGCGCTCTATCGCAAGGCCTACTTCGCGCTGGGAACGCGCTCGGCAGAGGCTGTGCCGATGGGCGATATTTTGCCGGAGCTGCGTAAAATCGCCGGAGAAGTTGCGAAGAAAACGTAATTATGTCGATGCGTGAAATGCAGTGTCGCACTAATCCCTGCTTTTAGTCGTTATACGGAACGGCGACCTTTTCCAGAGCTCTAATCAGACTTTGGAACTCGTCGATGGGGAGCGGGCGGCTGGTTAGATAACCCTGGTAGGCATGGCAGCCGAGACGAGCCAGGAAGACGCGCTGCTCTTCTGTCTCCACGCCTTCGGCGATCACCGGCATACCCATGACGCGTCCCAGGGAGATGATCGTTTCGGCGATGGCTCCGCTCGATGCGTCGGTGAGAATATCGCGGACAAAGGTGCGGTCGATCTTGAGCTGGTCCAGCGGCAAGCGCTTCAGATAGGAGAGCGAGGAGTAGCCGGTACCGAAATCGTCCAGCGAAAAGCCGATCTCATGGGAGCGCAGACTGGCCATCTTGGCGATGACCTCCTCGACATTCTCAAGCAACATACTTTCGGTCAGTTCGAGCTTGAGCAGCCTGGGATCGGCGGCAGCACATTTGAGCACGGCCAGAACCTTCTGCTCAAACTCCTGCTGGCGGAACTGGCGGGCGCTGATATTGACGGCGATCGACAGATGCGAGGTTTCCTTCTCTCTGGCCCATAAGGCAATCTGTTGGCAAGCTGTCTCCAGCACCCAATCACCCATCTGTAGAATCAGGCCGGTCTCCTCGGCCAGCGGAATGAATTTGTCCGGCGCGACGATGCCGCGCTGCGGATGCTTCCAGCGGATCAGCGCCTCGGCGCCCACCGTCCGGCCGCGGTAGACCTGGGGCTGATAGTAGAGCAGGAACTGATTGGAGTGGATTGCTTCGCGAAGATCCTCTTCGAGAGCGGCGCGCGCGGAGACGGCATCGCGCAGTGCGGGCGTAAAGAAGCGCATGGTGTTGCGTCCGGCAGCCTTGGCCTGATCCATCGCAATGTCGGCCTGTTGCAGGATTTCAGTAGGCTCTTCGCGGCGGTCGCCGAAGATGGTGACGCCGATGCTGGAGGAGCTGAGAGATTCGCGGCCATTCAGCAGATAAGGCCGTGAGACGGCTGTCAGTAGTTTTTCGCCTACTTTAGTTGCCTGTTCGGCGGCGTGATTATGCGTCTCGCCCAGCTCATCCAGCATGACGATGAACTCATCACTGCCCAATCGGGCCACAAAATCGGTCTCGCGAACACTGGCGGTAATGCGCCGCGCCACCTCCTGCAGCAACTGGTCGCCGATATGATGGCCCAGCGTATCGTTCAGGGTTTTGAAGTTGTCCAGATCCACGAGCAGCAGCGCCAGCTTGCGGTTTCCGCGGTTGCAGGAGTCCAGTGTTTGGCGCAGCCGCTCCAGCAACTGCTGGCGGTTGGGCAGGCGAGTGAGCGGATCAAAGAATTCCAGGTCCACGATCTTTTCTTCCGCCGCCCGCACTTCAGAGTTGTCGCGCAGCACGATCAGGAGACTGGGAATGCCATTCAGATCAACCTTGGAAGCGGACATCTGCACCCAGAATATCTGCCCGTTCTTTCTTCTGAGCTGAACCTCACTATTGTTGCAGACGGCTGTATCGTTGAGTTGATCCACCAGTTTCTGCCGGTCGCGAGGGTCGGCCCAGAGATTCAGTTCAAGCGAGGTTCGCAAGACAACTTCATCGCGCTCATATCCAAAGATGTGCAGAAAGGCCGGATTGACATCGACAAAGCGACCGTCGTCGATCTGAGTAAGCGCGATGCCGTCCAGGCTGGTCTCGAAGACGGTGCGATAGCGCTCCTCGCTCGCGCTCAGCGCGGCCGCCGCAGCAGCCATGCTCTCCTGAGCCGCCTTGGCCTCGGTTACATCCTTGCCATAGACGGTGACGCCCTCGGCCTTTCCATCCATCAGAATGGGGTGAAAAGACATCTCCAGGATGCGGCCATCGATGAGCTTCTGTTCAGTGCGAAAAGCGCCTTCCTTCATCGCCCTGCCAAAAAGGCGCGGCCAGAGTTCGACTCGTTCAGGAGGAAGTATCTCCGCCGGACCCATGCCTTCGGCAACCTCTACGCCGAAGTTTTGTTGAATATAACGCTCGAAGTTTTTATTGAAGACCAGCAGGCGATGGTTCGCATCCACCGATCCCCACAAGTCATCGGTGCTCTCGATCAGAGCCAGCAGATTGGCTTCAGCATGATTGCGCATTTAGGGCCTGCTAACACTACTGGGGTGGATGGCGTTCCACCCCAGCGCGTAAAGATCACGCGCCGGGGACCCCGGTTTGCGAGCGAAAAACCGTCCAGACGAGGCGGAGTCCGCAGGGTTTGGTGATTCCAAGCTCAAGGACGACAACAAAGTTTGGGCGGTTTTTCGTCGCAACCCTTCGGGACGGGGCCGGTTTTCCCCATTTCGTTGTCGCTCGTCGCTCCAGTGATTGACCACAGTTCGCTCCTCGCTTCTAGAACTGGGAAAAACCGGCTCCCGTCGCCGCCATCCCAGTAGTGTTAGCAGGCCCTACGCAATTTCCTGTCTTTCGCGCGTTTCCTCCGGTCCGGTCGAAACTGCATTGCCCATCTCTGAGTTACAAAGGGACAAGAGGGTGAGAGCAGGAATTGACCTGCTCCCGCCAACTATATCGGCAGAGTTGCTTGCAGGATGATGGAAAGAAGGAGTTCTGTTTTGATTTTGTGATGGATGAGAATCTTCTAACGCGCGTTCCCGGCATAGGATATGTTTGAAGCCAGCAGTGCCTCGAACTCCTCCAGCGGCAGCGGAAGGCTGAAGAGGTTTCCTTGAAATGCATGGCAGCCGAGGCCGGCGAGAAAGCCGCGCTGCTCCTCGGTCTCCACGCCCTCGGCGATGACCGACAGTCCCATCGCCTTGCCCAACGAGATGATGGTTTGCGCAATCGCGCCGCTGGTGACGTCCACCATCATATCGCGCACAAAGGCGCGGTCGATCTTGAGCTGGTCCAGCGGCAGGCGCTTGAGATAGGCGAGCGACGAGTAGCCCGTGCCGAAGTCGTCCAGCGAGAAGCTCAGGTTATGCGACCTCAGCTCGGTCATCGTGGCGATGACCTCATCGACGTTGTCGACCAGCATGCTCTCGGTGAGTTCCAGCTTAAGGTGGGCCGGGTTAGCGCCGGAGCGATCAAGCGCCTTCAGCACCGTAACGATAAAGTTCGATTGGCGGAATTGCAGCGCGCTGATATTCACAGCCAGCGAGAGATGATTTGTCCGCTTGCTGCGCGACCAGGCGGCAATCTGCGCACAGGCCGTCTCCAGCACCCATTCGCCCACCGGCAAAATCAGGCCCGTCTCTTCGGCCAGAGGAATGAACTCGTCGGGCGGCACCATGCCGTTGCGAGGGTGCTGCCAGCGTATCAGCGCCTCGGCTCCGGTCAGGCGGCCGCGCGAGATTTGAGGCTGATAGTAAAGCAGGAACTGCTTTTCCTTGATCGCAATGCGCAGATCCTCTTCCAGCGCGGCGCGGGCGTTGACGGCGTTTTGCAAAGCGTGAGAGAAGAAGCAGATGGTGTTGCGGCCTGCGACCTTGGCCTGATAGAGCGCTATATCGGCGCGTTGCATCAGCTCGTCGGTATCCTCGCGCCGATCATGGAAGACGGTTATTCCGATGCTGGCGGTGGTGAGGCATTCGCGGCCCTCAAGCCGGAAGGGCTGGCTGATCGAAGAGAGAATCTTCTCGCCCACGGCCCGGGCCGCAGCCTCCTCGACATCCTGGTTCATCTCCTCGATCATCACGGCAAACTCGTCGCCGCCCAAACGGCTGACGGTGTCGGCCGGCTGCGCGCAAGCAACGATGCGCCGCGCAACTTCCTGGAGCAGATGGTCGCCGGTCTGATGGCCGAGGGTCTCGTTGAGCGTCTTGAAGTTATCCAGTTCTACAAACAGCAGCGCATGCGACTGCCCGCTTCGCGCGTCGGCGCTCAACGTCTGACGCATCCTTTCCAGCAGCAAACGGCGGTTGGGCAGGCCGGTCAACGGATCGTAGTAGGCCAGATCGCGAATGGTATTCTCCGCCGCCCTGGCCTGGGTAATGTCCCGCGTCACGGATAGAATGCAGGCAACGCCGTCGATCTCGATCTCCGAGGCCGACATCTCGCCCCACACAATCTCTCCTGTCTTTTTTTTGAACTTGGTCTGCAAACCGCGGCAGCTTGAATTCTGGCGCACCATCTCGGCCATGGCCTTGCGGTCGCGGGAATCAGCCCAGATATTCAGCTCCAGCGAGCTTCGCCCGATCACTTCCTCGCGCTCATAGCCCAACATTTCCAGAAAAGCCTGATTGCATTCGATATATTTTCCATCGTCCAGACGGTTGATATTGATGGCGTCCTGGCTGGTCTGGAAGGCGGTGCGGTAGCGCTCTTCGCTGGCGCGTAGCAGCATCTCCGACTGCTTGCGCGCGGTGATGTCCACTCCGAAGATCAGGTTACGGTCGCCGGCGGTGACCTGGCCCCACTCGATGATCTTCTTTGAACCGTCCTTGCAGGTGACCTCATTCTCGGAGTGCCCGATGGATTTGCCGGTGCTGACCGCGCGCTCAAGATCCTTTTTCCAATCCTCTATCACCCTTTGGCGGTACTCCGCGTCAGGATAGGCGCGCGGCCACCAGTCGGCAGCGGTGGGAATCTCCTCCCGCTTATAGCCGAAGAGCCGCGTGAAGGTGGGATTGACGTACTCAACACGCTCGCCTGCTCTGGAGACCAGGATAATGGCCAGAGGAGAGGTTTCAGTGATCGCCCGGAAGGTCTTCTCGCTCTCGCTCACCGCGATTTCAGCCCGCCGGTGATCGGTAATGTCACGAATCGTGCCGCGCATCTTCAACGGCTGGCCCAAGGCGTCAAACTCCAGCCTGCCCATTCCATGCACCCAGCGCTCGGCTCCATCCGACCGGCGCAGGATGCGATATTCCTTGTCGAAGTCTTTGCCCTGCCCAACTACCTCTTCGGCGAAATAGGCATTCATTTGATCGCGATCTTCAGGATGAACCAGTTCCGCCCATCCTTGCACACTGCGCTCATACTTTTCATCGATGCCGAAAAGTTCATCCAGTTGAGGCGTACTGCTCCACATTCCAGTGCAAAAATCCAGGATATAGCTGCCCAGATTGCCGATCTTCTGCGCTTCCCTCAGAAAATCTCCGCTCTCGCGCAGTTGCGCCTCGGCCCGCTTGCGCTCGGAGATGTCTTCGATAAAGCCTTCCAGGTAGGGCGCGCGTCCGTCTGTACCGCAAACTCTCCGGCAATTGATCGATACCCAGATCGGGGAGCCGTCCTTGCGCTTGAACTGGCATTCGAAGCCGCGGGAGCTTCCCTGCGCTTCAACCTGCCGGACGAAGCGCGCGCGCTCCTCCGACTCCGCCCACAAATGACGCCTTGCATCCTGGACGGCAGCGACGAGTTCAGCCGGAGAATCGTAGCCCAGCATCTTGGCCAGGGCTGGATTGGCAGCCAGGGATTTGCCTTCGACCGTGGTCCGGTAGAAGCCTTCTATCGCCCCTTCAAAGATACCCCGGTACTTCTCTTCAGCCGCCTTGCGCTCGGTGATGTTCTTGCCGAAGACGGAGACGCCGGTAATCTCCCCAGCAGCCACAATCGGATTGAGCGTTAGCTCCAGCGTCTCGCCATTGACGAGGGTGTATTCCGATCGAAACTTTTCGCCGGCCAGAGCACGGTCAAAGAGTGACGTCCAATGCTCCGCGCGCTCCGGCGGAAGCAGCTTCCGCAAGCTGATCCCCGGAGCAACCCGGCCGCCGAAGTTCAGCTCGAAATGCTCCTTGAATGCGCGGTTAAAGGTAATCAGCCGATAGCAGGAGTCCGCCGACCAGATCAGATCGTCGGTGCTCTCAATCAACGCCGAGAGATTCGCCTCGGCTTGAATGCACATTTCGACTCTCTCCCGCTCTTCGCGCTCTTTTGCTTCCACTTCTATCAAAGCTTCAACCTCTGTCATCGCGCGGCCTGAAAGAACCGGCGCAGCCCTGTTCCGCGGACCCGAGCCAGACTATTCCCGGATGCTGTTTCACTCGCTCATTGGCTTCCGCCGGTCCATGAACAAGGCTTGAATGAATTCTCCAGAAACTGCGAAAAATTATCTTGAGTTTACCCTGCGCCCGCGACGATTCGATAGTATTTTTATTTTTTGAAAGCCGGAATAGGCTCATAAGGGTGCGGCAGAACTCACCCGCATTAATATGGAACCGGCGCGGGGAGGAGTAATTGAACGAATCAAGCGGCTGCGGTTTCCTCGATCCGGGATCTCCTCCACAGTTCAGCCTCGGCCTCACGGCGGGTTTTCAGCGCGGCCACCTCGTTGCCGCCGGCGTGATCCCAGCGCAGTAACTGCTCCACGGCCTCGTCGTATCGACCTGCGTTGACAGCCTTTAGCATCGAAGACCCGGATAGCTTCCCCGCTCCCAGGTTGAAGGTGAAGTCCACCAGCGCATCAAACTGGCCCTGCGTGAGCGGAGCTTTGACCAGCCGTTGGACGGCCTGCTCGGCATCGCGTACATCGCAGGAGAGTAGATTGGCGGCCTGCGGCTCGTCGATGCCATTGGAAAACGACTCGGGGTGCAGCAGACGATGGCCGTAGCCAATGGTGGGATAACCGGCCACGTCCAGATAAACGCGATTGCGGAAACCCTCCGACCTCTTGAGCAACTCCATTCCCTCGGCGCTGAATTTCATCTGTCCCTCCTGTATTACTTATCGACAACTTCACCATAGCAAGAGGGCAATAAATGATACGCAAAGATCGCAACCAAAATTTTGTGGGAGTGGAAAGAATCTTCACTTATTTCTATATTCGCCTTTTGTTCTACGTTAAAATAGCCGGACACTGGCTTAGAGAGATTCGGACTTCATCGGAAAAACAGCTTGCGGAAAGCTGCAATATAGAGAACAAAAGACGAATATTTGAAACGAGCAGGCAAAGAATTCTGCGTTTGCACCAACTTTAGCACAATTTGCAAGTAATAAGAAAGAAAGGAGTTTCCGGGAAAATCTCATGGAATACTCCCTTTTTGGGCGGTTTATCCTCGTGTATTTCTCGATAACACTACAAATAATATATGTCGAATTAGTAAAATAGGAGGATGGTGAAAAGACGAGAAACACGCAACACGAACTCGAAAACTTCGCTACGGATATGGCTCTTAGCAGGAGTCTCCACCGTAGTGCTGACCGCGGGAGTGGTAGTCATTTCCACGCGGACGGTTCTTGCGGATGCGCCGCTTCCCCGTCCGGCCATTACCGCCCCAACCACAGCTCCGGTCCAGAGCGCGACGCCAGATTTGGCCGCTCCGCTCCGGTCTGCTGAAACGGCATCGGTCCACGCGCTGCGCGGCGTTGCCTCCTGGTACGGCGGCAAATTCAATGGCCGCCGCACCGCAAGTGGTGAACGCTACGATATGTACGCAATGACTGCCTGCCATCACACCCTTCCCTTCGGCACGGTCGTTCGCGTCGTCAATCAGGACAACAACAAGTCAGTCGTGGTGCGGATCACCGATCGCGGCTACCTTTACAACGGGCGTATCCTTGACCTCTCCTACGGCGCCGCCCTGAAGCTGGATATGATCAAGCCGGGGATTGCACCGGTCGAACTACAGGTCATCTCTCTGGGCCAGCCTACACCCAAGAAGTAAGACAACCTGCTCCTTCACAACCGGCAGCGGCCAGCCATCTGGTTGGCCGTTGTTGCTGGTGCGCCTTGTTGCTCTAACTCCACAGACCGTTGTCGCCAGGAAACCAGGAACTTCAACGATCTTGCCGGATCATTTCCAGCGTGATCGCCGCCACGCGGGCAATCGCTCCGCGGCCTTCCTTCCGCTTCACCAGCAAATTCCGTATCTTCGCCAACTCTTCGATCATCGTCTGGCGCGGCAGGCCGTCGGTGAGCAGAGGCTCCATCTCGCGGACAATGTTCTCCGCCGTGAACTCGCTCTGGATTAGCTCCGGCACAACGCGCTTGCCGGCGATCAGGTTGGCCATCGCCACATGAGGCACCTTGACCACGCGCTTGGCGATGGCGTAGGTCAGCGCCGAGACGCGGTAGACGACGACAAAGGGATTGCCGATCAGCGCCGCCTCCACCGTCGCCGTGCCGCTGGCGACGACCGAGGCGCGAGCGTGCAGCAGAGCGGCGCGGGCATCATCGACCAGGCGCAACTGCAATCCGGCTCCGTGACTCAGCGCAAGCTCGCGCACCTCCTCCCGCTGCGCGGCATTCAGCGTCGGCGCCAGGGGAAGGATGAACTCATATTCGCCGGAGAGTTTCCGCGCTGCATTAAATATTTCCGGCAGATGGTCGCGAATCTCCTTCGGTCTGCTTCCCGGTAGCAGGCCAATCCAGCACTTTGCCGGGTCGAGGCCATTCTTTTTCGCAAACTCTTCCCGGCTCACTACCGGCAGCGGTAGCTCCGCCAGCGGATGGCCGACAAATTCCGCCTCGACGCCGCGCTCGCGGTAAAACGGCTCCTCAAAGGGAAAAATCACGAGCATTTTGTCGATGAATCTTTGCACCAGACGAATGCGCTTCTTCTTCCAGGCCCACAACTGCGGGCTGACAAAGAAGATCACCGGAACGCCCAGCCGGTGCAGCTCCCGCGCCAGCCGGAAGTGAATCTCCGGAAAATCAATGAGCACGGCGACGCTCGGCGGATGTTCGCGAATCGCCCGCCGGAGCTTGCGGTACTCGCGCCAGATGCGGGGCAGGTGCCGCACCACCTCGGTTAGCCCCATCACGGCCATCTCTTCCGAGCGCACAACGCAGTGGAGACCAGCGGCGTTCATGCGCTCGCCGCCCATGCCGAAGAAGCTGGTCGAGTTCCCGGAATCGCCGAGCCGGTCTTTGAGCGCGGCAATCAGCAGCGCGCCGTAGTGTTCGCCGCTGGCTTCGCCTGCCGAGATGAAAATAGTGGGGGGCATTCTATGTGGTTGCACAGCCTGTTCAGGCACTGCTGACCATCATAGCGGGTCCGTTGACTTTATGGAGCGTCGGCCCGCCTACTGCCCCAGCCTCAACACCGTAAGCAGCAGCAGCCACGCCAGACCCATCGCGTGCCAGTACCATGCCGTCGCGTCCACGGCAATCTGGCGCAGTTCGATGCGCTTGAGCCAACTGAGCGCGCTCAAACAAACCACCAGCGCCGCAATCCCAAGCAGCAGATGAACGGCATGAAAGCCGGTGATCAGATAGAAGAAGGAAGTAGCCGGAGACGAGGAGCTGTCAAAGGCAAGGCCCCGCGCCGTCAACTGCCTCCACGCCGTCCATTGTCCGCCGAGAAAGAGCGCGCCCAGCACGAGCGTCGCGCCCAGCCAGGGCAGCGCGCGATGCAGCGCCGGACGGCCCATGCCCAGCCACTCCTCCAGCGCGTCAATCTCGCGGAAGATATTCCGCCGCGCCAACTCCATCGTCCAGCAACTCACGAGCAGCGCCGCAGTGTTGAGATAGAGGATGGGCGGCAGCGCCAGAGGATGCCAGTCGCCGATCAGTTCGTGGGTGCGCGGGTCGATATGCGAGGCCCCGTGGCTGGCAAAGAAGATCGCCGCCAGAACGGCAAAGACGGTCAGGTCAGCCGCCAGCGCGAAGAAGACGAAAAAACGCGCGCGCGCCAGAAGCTCACGCGGTCCGCCCAGATTGTATCCTCCATCGTCGTCGCCGCCACCTCCGCCGCCTCCGGTGCGATGCTTGATCGGCGGCGGTGGAAGGCCGCTGCCCGCGCCGCGCCGCTGCTTTTTCTTCTCCGGTTTGTGCGTGAGGATGACGGGCATTGGAGCCTCTGTGAGATAGAGATTACTCCCACTTTCAATTCCATGCACCTGGATTTTGCGAGATTGCGGAAAAAACTAAAAATCTGGATTTCGCGCAAGAATCGGGTAGCCGTTTAGGCTCGGATCGGCGACGATGGTTCTTATGAGCGGCAAACTTCCATTCACGGAATCCGGCGGGCCTATCGACAAGGTTCGCGCGCACATCGAGGCCCATCACGACCAGCCTGTTTCGCTGGCAGAATTGGGACGGCTGGCGGGCTTGAGTCCCTTTACCGTGCAGCGGCTATTCAAACAAAAAATGGGCGTCAGTCCTCTGCAATATCAGCGGGCGCTGCGCGCGGCTCGATTGCGCGGCGCGCTGAAGCAGGGCGAGACGGTGACAAATGCAATTTATGTCGCAGGCTTTGGCTCGTCGAGCCGCGGCTATGAGGGCGCGCAACTGGGCATGACGCCGGCGCGCTTTGCAGCTGGCGGACGCGGTGAGCAGATCGGATGGTGCGCGGTACGTTCTCGTTTTGGCTGGATCATAGTGGGCGCGACAAAACGCGGGCTTTGCTGGCTGTCGCTGTCGGCGACGAAGTCCGAAGCCGAGGCCAGTTTGCGCGAGGAGTTTCCGGCGGCTGCGCTCAAGCGCGATCCATCGCTCAACGCAATGGTCGAGGCGGCGCTCAGCGTAGTCTGTGGCCAGACGAAACCTTCCGAAAAGTTGACGCCGCGGCTCGACCTGCGCGGAACAACCTTCCAGTTACGCGTTTGGCAGGCGCTAAGGCAGATTCCACGAGGTGAAACGCGCAGCTACAGTCAGTTGGCACGGGAGATGGGCGCGCCAAAGTCGACCCGCGCCGTGGCCCGCGCCTGTGCGATAAATCGTGTAGCGTTGGTGGTGCCCTGTCATCGAGTGGTGGGTGTGAGCGGGGCGCTGACTGGTTATCGCTGGGGCGTGGAGCGAAAGCGAAAACTGCTGGAAGCTGAAAGTTCGCAGAGTTAGCTGGATTTATCGCCGACCGCCAGCAAGGTTTGAAAGTGCGGAGTCTCAGGCTCTTTGTGGACAACGGAGGCTTGCAAGTTAGTGAAGCCTGCCTTTTCCAGCATAGTCTCCAACTTTGCTTCGCTGAAGCCGAGCCACTCGTCGGCGTAGATCTCGCGGGCCTGCTCAAAGCGATGCTTGAGCAGATCGAGGATGACGATGCGGCCGCCGGGTGCGAGGATTCGCCAAGCCTCATCAATGGCGCGCTCCGGATGCAGCGTGTGATGGAGCGACTGCGAGAAAAAAACCAGATCAACGGCGCGGTCCTTGATGGGAAGTTCTTCCATATCGCCGAGGCGAAACTCTATATTTTTGACGCCGTGGCGGCGGGCCAGTGCGCGGCCAACTTCGAGCATGCGCGCGGAGCTGTCCACGGCGATGACGTTGGTTGCACGCTCGGCAAGCAGCAGCGAGAAGTCTCCTTCGCCGGCGCCGAGATCGGCGATGACCATCGGTGGCAGCAGGCGCAGCATCGCCTCAGCCATGCTCTTCCAGGATTTTCCAGGGACGTAATTTTTGCCGAGGCGTCCGGCGACAGAGTCAAAGAATGCGCGCATCTTGTCCTGGCGCTTTTTGACTACGCGCCGCATGGCGAGCTGATCCGCTTTGGTTTCTGGGATCTCACGGCGGGCCTCCGCGAGCAGGCCGGTAAGTATGCCGTCGGAAACTTTGAGGCGATACAGGCTACTCTTGCCGGTGCGCCGGTCCTCGACAAGGCCAGCCTGCTTGAGTTGCGCGAGATGCGTCGAGATAGTGCTCTGGCCCATCGCCAGAATCTCCTGCAACTCGGCGACGGAAAGCTCCTCTGCGCCGAGAAGAAGCAGAATGCGGAGCCGGTTGGGATCGGCGAGGACGCGGAGATTTTTTATGATTGACGACATAGCGGAACTCTGATACATATCAATATATCACGATATTACGATGTGAGGAGAATTTACATGGCAACTGCAACAGTTGGAAGCTCGAAGTCGGAGTACAAGGTCGCTGATATGTCGCTGGCCGATTGGGGCCGTAAAGAGATCACCATCGCCGAGCAGGAGATGCCGGGGCTGATGTCGATTCGCAACAAGTACGCGGCGAGCAGGCCGCTGGCGGGCGTGCGCATCACCGGCTCGCTGCACATGACGATTCAGACGGCGGTGCTTATCGAAACTCTGGTAAGCCTGGGCGCTGTAGTGCGATGGGCGAGCTGCAATATTTTTTCGACGCAGGATCATGCGGCGGCGGCAATTGCGGCGACGGGCGTGCCGGTCTTCGCGTGGAAGGGCGAGTCGCTGGAAGAGTATTGGGATTGCACACTGGCGGCGCTCAACCATGAGGGCGGCAAAGGTCCGCAGATGGTGGTGGATGACGGCGGCGATGTGACGCTGCTGATTCACAAAGGCTATGAGATGGAGAACGGCGACAAGTGGGTCGATGGGCCGGCGGAGAGCCACGAAGAGCAGGTCATCAAGAATTTGCTGAAGAAGGTCTACGCCGAAGACGCGCAGCATTGGCACAAGGTTGCGGCGGAGTGGCGCGGGGTCAGCGAAGAGACGACGACGGGTGTGCATCGGCTCTACAAGATGATGGAGCAGGGCAAGCTGCTGGTGCCAGCGATCAACGTGAATGATTCCGTGACGAAGAGTAAGTTCGACAACTTGTACGGCTGTCGCGAATCGCTGGCGGATGGAATCAAGCGCGCGACGGATGTGATGGTTGCGGGCAAGGTTGCGGTGGTCTGCGGCTACGGCGATGTGGGCAAGGGCTGCGCGCACTCGCTGCGTGGCATGGGCGCGCGCTGCATCGTGACTGAGGTCGATCCGATCAACGCGCTTCAGGCGGCGATGGAGGGCTTCGAGGTCACTACCACCGAGGAGACGCTGGGGCGCGGCGATATTTATGTGACCTGCACCGGCAACGTGGACATCATCACGCTCGAACATATGAAGCGGATGAAAGATCAGGCGATTGTCTGCAACATCGGCCACTTCGACAACGAGATTCAGATGGACCGGCTGAATGCGGAGAAGGGCGTCCGCAAGATGAACATCAAGCCGCAAGTCGATCAGTACTTCTTTCCTGACGGGCACTCGATCTTTGTGCTGGCCGAGGGGCGGCTCGTGAATCTCGGCTGTGCGACGGGCCATCCGAGCTTTGTGATGAGCAACAGCTTCGCCAATCAGACGCTGGCGCAGCTTGATCTGTGGGCCAACAAGGACACGTACAAAGTCGGCGTTTACGTGCTGCCCAAGAAGCTGGACGAAGAGGTGGCGCGGCTGCATCTCGACAAAATCGGCGTCAAGTTGACGACGCTGACCGCGCGGCAGGCCGATTATCTGGGCGTGCCGGTTGAAGGGCCTTACAAGGCGGAAAATTACCGGTACTGACGCAGTGAACAGTGGACAGTTTGGGTTTCCCAGGTTTCATGATTGAGACTTGGGAAACCTGGTGCACAATCTATCGGGCTGGAGCTCACAATGCAGATTCGAGTTTCTGCAAAAGGTCAAATCGTTTTGCCAGTGTCGTATCTTCGCCAGCTTGGCATTCAGGCCGGGGATATGCTCGATATTGACATTGAAAACGGGAAAATCGTGCTGACACCGCATAAGAAAACGAAATACGTAGCAAAAATCATCAAAGACCCTATCACCGGCTTTATTGCTATTGATGTAGGTCCTGATGCTCCAGTGCTGACCAGTGAACAAGTTCGGGAACTGCTCGCTGACTTTCCATAAGATTCATGTGCGATGTGATTGTATATATCGCTCTTGCAAGAAAGAATTCCGGGCGTTTTTCTGATTCCGGGGCAGTGAGTGGTAGTTAGTTTGGTTTCCCAGACTCCAGACTATAAAATCGGAAATCATCAATCTATTCAAGGATTCGAAATGAACAAACTCGAAGAGTTATCACTCCGGCGGAAGCAGGCACACACTCGGTTACTGCAATCAAAATCGAAGGTGTACGAGGGTTTTCTGGCGATGGAGCAGGCTGCATATTCCGACGGAGCCTTGCCCAAAAAGCACAAAGAGTTGATTGCAGTCGGAATCTCCGTGGTGAATAACTGCGAGTCCTGTATGCAGTGGCACATCGAACAGGCGGCCTCGACCGGTGCCTCCTTTGAAGAGATATTTGAAGCTATAGAGGTCGCCATCGAGATGGGCGGAGGCCCAGCTACCGTTTCGGCTCGATTTGCCCTGGAAGTGATGAACAGCCTTGGCCTGAAACCGCTCCAGATAGGATGAGTCAATAGCATGACTGTTCCACACAGTTTTTCTTTCGAGCTTTTTCCGCCGCGCACGCCGGAGGCTGCGGCCAAGTTGCCTGCTGTGATTGAGCAGCTTGCAGCAGTGCGACCCAAATATTTTTCGATCACCTATGGCGCGGGCGGCTCCAGCGTTGAAGGCACCTACGAGACGCTGATGACGGTCATCCGCCGCGCTGGGATCGAGGCCGCGCCGCACCTGACCTGCGTGAGTTCGACGCGCGCCGAGGTGGCTGCGCTGCTCACGCGCTACCGCGAAGCGGGAGTGAAGCGCATTGTCGCGCTGCGCGGCGACCTGCCTGCCACGGCGATGAGCGCTGCTGCTCCCGGCGAGTTTCATTACGCAAATGAACTGGTCAGTTTTATTCGCGAGCGGAATGGCGACGCTTTCAAGATCGAGGTGGCTGCTTATCCGGAGATGCATCCGCAGGCGCCCAACCCGGGAGCGGACTTTGAACACTTTCGCCGCAAGGTGGAGGCGGGCGCGGACGGCGCGTTGACTCAGCTCTTCTATAACGCCGATGCATACTTCGACTTTATGGAGCGCTGCGCGAAGGCGAGAATTACGATTCCTGTGACTCCGGGAATTATGCCGATCACCGGCTTTGCAAATACTGTGCGCTTCTGCGCGGGCTGCGGCGCGGACCTGCCGCGCTGGATTCGGCTGCGGCTGGAAGAACTCGAAGACGACAAGGCCGCGCTGCTGGAGTTCGGTCTGGATGTGGTGGCGCGCTTGTGCGACACGCTGCTCAAGAATGGCGCTCCAGGGTTGCATTTTTATACCGTCAATCAGGCCGAGCCTACACTTCGGCTCTGGAAGCGGCTGGGGCTGGCGAAGTGATCATCTCCTCAATGCCGCATCTTGTTAACGAAGCGCAGTTGGAGTGCAACTGACTGGGACTGACGGCATAGGTTCTGAAGACGAACTGTTGTGCGCTGTGAAGACAACCGCGATTTTGTCTTCATAGACCAGGTCGAATCGAGGGTCCATGCGTAGCACTTGTGTAAGAGGCGCCTCCGCGCGGCCAATGACGAGGCGAGCTTTCAGCAGATCGGGATCGGAGCACCAACCCGGCCGCGCCCACCAGGTTTCATCAAACCGGCTCATCTGCTGATCGCCGTGAAGCGCTGAGCGCCCATCGATGCTAACGGGCATACGCAAAGCCCACATCAAATACCCTCCCCAGATGTAGTCGTTAAAGAGAGGCCCGCTCAAGCCTTTCTCTTTGACCGCTTCCACTGCATTGACAGGCATCTCCGAGGCCAGTTCCGCCTGCAAATGAGTATTGTCCAGATTCTGCATTCGCAGGCCCAGCAACACGATCAGAGTCGTCGCAATCGCTATCAGCGGTGCTGATGATGCTGTCAGCACCAAGCGGTTTTCAGACTTGCCCGTGAGCCCCGAAGCCAGAATTGCGGCGGCGACGGTAACCACTACCCAGACATCCCGCTCCGTACGAAACGATACGAAAAGAGCGAAAAAAAACAATACGCATTCAAAGAACGCAAAGCGGCACGACCTTGCCAGCACTCCAGCAGCTGCAATGGCCATGAAAAGAACACCCCAGTCGGGCAGGCTGCGAAACGGGATCGCCATCATTTCGTCGATTTTGTCCAGAACTCCAACCTGCGACGCCAGTTCGAAGGCGGATTTGTAGATATTCCAGCCATAAGGATTCAACAACGTGGCCAAGACGCAGGTAACTGACACCGCGCAAAGCCAGCCGGAATGTATCCTCGTTCGCAACTGGGGCAGCCAGTTCGCCAGAACAGCTTCCGCCGCGGCAATGGCCAAAACAACAAGGCCATCGATGAATTGAATATGCAGATTGGCCCACAGGGCGAAGACGACCGGCAGCCACAACAGTTCCTGCTTTTTACCAGTCATGCGGGCTTGCATCAAAAGGTCGATCTCAAACGCAAAAAATAGCATGGAAAACAGCCAAGGGCGCGCTGTATCAATGCGAAGAAGGCTGTAGCTTGCGATCAAGGTCAGCAACACCGCCAGCGAGAAGTCGCTCTGCAAGCGTCGAATCAAGCGGTGAAGGACAACGGAAATAGCCACTACCATTGCTGATGTGTAGGTCAGAAGGCCGACTAGTCCCAGCCGCTGAACCAGTTGCGCAATCAACAAATCGAAGAGCCAGCTATAGGCGGACCAGGGTCTGCCAGCGCCAAAAATGGAGAATGGATCCGTCCGAGGCACGGTGTGATTCTGAAGTATCCACTCCCCTGTGCGCAGGTGCCACCAGTCATCCGACTCGATGATGGGCGCATAATGCATACAGAGAAGAGCCGGCGCCGCAAACAGGAATGCGAGTATCAGCCCTTGCGCCCATTGATGACCGGGAGTAACCCGCATTCCAACTGGAGTACATCCCTCCACAGGCAAAGACACTGAGGCTCGCTCAGGCAATTCGTCTGACGCGATTTTATGGCAATCCATGAGAAAGATATTACAGCAGAGGATTTAGTCCATGGCTAGTCGTCTGATTTTTTGTGCGGCATCAATATGCGCTCAAGTACAATCGACTGCATGAGCTTCCCGCAAACCCGTATGCGCCGCCTTCGCCGCACGGAACCTCTCCGGGCGCTTGTGCGCGAAGCGGCCATCGCTCCCGGAGACCTGATCTATCCGCTCTTTCTCTGTTCCGGCGAGGGCCTTCGCCGCCCCGTCGCCTCCATGCCCGGTGTCTTCAATCTCTCTATCAATGAAGCCATTCGCGAAGCCGAAGAGGCTGCGCGCCTCGGCCTCGGCGGCTTGCTGCTCTTTGGCCTGCCTGACTCCAAAGACGAGCAAGGCTCCGGCGCTTATGCGGAGGACGGAATTGTCCAGCAGGGTCTGCGCGCACTCAAGGCCTCGCCCGCCGCAGAAAAACTCGTCCTCATTGCCGACGTCTGCCTCTGCGAGTACACCAGCCACGGCCACTGCGGCATTGTCGCTAAAGCCGCCAGCGGTTTTGAAGTCGAGAACGACTCGACCCTTGATCTTTTGGCTCGCACCGCCGTCAGTCTTGCCCGCGCTGGAGCCGATGTCGTCGCCCCCAGCGATATGATGGACGGTCGCGTCGCCGCCATTCGCCGCGCGCTCGATGGCGAAGGCCTCCAGCAGACGCCAATCCTCAGCTACGCTGCCAAATTCTCCTCCGCCTTCTACGGACCCTTCCGCGAGGCCGCCAGCTCCGCGCCGCAATTCGGCGACCGCAGAAGTTATCAGATGGATGGCGCGAACCTACGCGAGGCTCTGCGCGAAATCGCTCTCGATATCGAAGAAGGCGCTGACATGATTCTGATGAAGCCCGCCCTGCCCTACCTCGACGTCATCCGCGCCGCCCGCGAACAGGTCGCCGTTCCACTTGGCGCGTATCAGGTTTCCGGCGAATACTCGACGCTCCAGGCCGCCTTTGAAAAAGGCTGGCTCGACCCCGACCGCGCCATTCTCGAATCGCTCGTCAGCATTCGCCGAGCTGGAGCCGATTTCATCGTCACCTACTTCGCCAAAGAAGCAGCCAGACTCCTCGCCTGAGTTTTTTCCAGAGCGTAGGTCAGAAGCGGTGGCTGGGGCAATCAGCGAAGCGATAATCCCTTCGGTTCGGGTGGATGAAGAACGGTCACAATCTCTTCGGTGACGCGCAAAGCCGCCAAAAAACAGGCTGCCAAAAGGGGAATGCGCGGTTGCTCCGGCGTCTCGCTGCGAGGCTTCTGCTCGGCAATCGCTGTGTGCTCCTGCCTCATTACCATTTCCTGCTCGCGTCCCTGCTCGTGGGCGGCCCGGATGTAGCGCTCAGCCATACCGGTCAGGTACTCGGCGTCCGCATATTTTCCATTGTCGCGCGCAGCTTCAGCAAGTGAGTTATAGCGGGCGGCTTCGCGGTTGAGATAGGTGGCCATCTCTACAGCATTCGAGGGCATACGGTGTCTCCATTCTTCCCGTTCAGCGGGCGCAGTCGCTTTGCGGCAGAGCTTCTCCCACCCCCTTTGATCGGCAGGAACAAGACTGGCACAAGGCAGGCGTGTGGTTTTCTGCGCTCTCACTCTGCGCTTGGGCAGCCAAAGAGTTCATCGGCGGGATTAGAAAATTCTTAATATGATGGAGCCGGTGCGACGATGACTTTGCGATGAGCTTCACCGAGCGGAAGCGGCAAAGCGGGGAAGAATAGAAGATTCAGCGCGGGTTGCGGGTTGAGCGGGCGGCCTCGCGCCTCTGTGCGCGCCAGCGCCAGCCGATCCAGGCCAGATAGCCCAGTTGAATCGTCCATGTGATAACGTAAGCAGCGACTAGAAATTGATGGTCGAGAATGGCTCTTTCGTCCATTTACGTCTCCTTTTAGAACAGTTTTCTACTGCCGGAATTAGGTTTTTCTAATCTTCATCGAGAGCCGCCTGCGCTTGCTTCGCGGCGATCTTCTGTTGTTGACGTTCGACATGGTAGCGCAGGGCAAGAATCAGCAAACCCCAGGCCAGCCATGCAAGAACATTCCAGCCAAAGGCGTGCAGCATGGCCGGGTCCTTGATGCCGGAGTCCGGGCCGCCGCCGAAGACCGGCGCGGGATGCTGTGTGCGCCACCAGCGGTTGGACATATAAACGATGGGCACGTCGAGTGCGCCGAAGATGCCCAGCACGGCGGCCAGCGTTTGCACCTGCGGTCCGGCGGCGAATCGGCGCAGCAGCAGGTAGCTGACGTAGATGAGCCAGAGGACGAGCGTAGTGGTCAGCCTCGCATCCCAGGTCCACCAGATGCCCCAGGCGCGGCGTCCCCATATCGGCCCTGTAACCAGCACCACGGAGCAGAAGACTACGCCCACCTCCGCGCCGGCCAGCGCCCACGCGTCGGCAATCTGCGCCCGTTCAGGATGGCCGCGCCGGTAGGCGAGATAGCCAATCGACCCGGCCAGCGAGATTGCGAAGAAGAGGAAGGCGACCATCGCTGAAGGCACGTGATAGTAAAAGATGCGCTGAATCTCGTGCATCGTCTGCTCGTCGGGAGCGACGAAGATGGCCTGATAAAAGCCCCAGATTATGAGAGCGACGGTGAGCGCGGCGTAGATGATGATGGCGATTTTCTTCATGGGGAATCCTGATGGAACGATTTCAGTGTACGACGGCGGAGGCGAGGCAGTCTCGACCAGTGGGGGAAGAATTCTATCCCAGCGTCCCCGCCGCTACCGGTGAAATCTCCCGCAGGCGCGCGACCGTCTCACGTACCGCATTCAAAGCATAATCGACATCGGCTTCGGTTGCACTCTTGAGCAGGCTGAAGCGCAGGCTGGCGCGGGCGCGCGTCTTGTCCAGGCCCATCGCCATCAGCACATGGCTTGGCTCGGTAGCGCCGGAGTGGCAGGCCGAGCCGCCGCTGACGGCCACGCCCTTCAGGTCGAGAGCAATCACCAGCGCCTCGCCCTCCAAGTGGTCGAACCAGATGTTGGTGGTGTTGGCCACGCGCGGGACTGCCTTCCCGCCTCCATTGACGCCGATACCGGGAAGCTCGAGAATTCCCGTCTCCAGCCGGTCGCGCAGCGCGGCCAGCTGGATGAGCGTTCCCTCTTCCAGCGAGTGCATTGCCAACTCCGTTGCTTTGCCGAGGCCCACGATTCCCGGCACATTTTCAGTTCCGGCGCGGCGGCGACGCTCATGGCTTCCGCCCACCAGCAAAGATTCAATCGGCGTTCCCCGGCGCACAAAGATAGCGCCGACACCTTTGGGTCCGTGCATCTTGTGGGCGCTGATGGAGCAGAGATGGCAGCCGAAGCGGCGCACGTCAAATGGGACTTTGCCTGCGCCCTGCACTGCGTCAATATGGAAGAATGCGCCTGCCGCCTTGGCGATCTTGCCAATCTCTTCGACGGGCTGCAAGACGCCGGTTTCGTTGTTGGCCAGCATTACGCTGATGAGCCGTGTCTCCGGCCGAAGGGCGCGCTGGATCTCTGTCGGGTCGATGAGGCCGCTCGCCGAGGGCGCGACGAAGCTCACCTCGACTCCGCGAGCTGCCACGCGTTCCGCCGCCGCCATAATCGCCGAGTGCTCGATCGCGGTGGTCACAAAATGATCACCAGGGCGCAGCAGTCCGAAGACAGCGGTGTTGTCGCCCTCAGTACCGCCGGAGTTGAAGACCACCTCGGCCTCGTGGCAGTTGAAAAACTCAGCCAGCGTGGAGCGGGCGCGGTCCACGGCGGCGCGAGCCTGCTGCCCGTCGAGGTGAATCGAGCTGGCGTTGCCGAAGCACTCCATCCAGTATGGGCGCATCGCCTCCATTACCTCCGGCAGCAGAGGAGTGGTGGCGTTGGCGTCCATGTAGACTCGCATCACGGCGTTCGGCTCCTGATTCGATTGTACGGGAGAGCGAATTCCGCTCGCCATCACGAGTCGGCTGCCGCAAAATCCACCGCCGATTTCAGAAAATGACGCTATCTCCACAGAAGATTCATCGCCGACGGCATTTTTCAGTTTCATTTGCGCTCCATCTCTGGCATACTTGTAAGTGTCCACCTCTTACGGCCCATCCCAACAATCAAAAAATGAGGTTGCATCCATGTCGGCAAAGTATGTCTTTGTGACGGGCGGAGTTGTGTCCAGTTTAGGCAAGGGGCTGGCGGCGGCCTCCATTGGCTGCTTGCTTGAGAGCCGCGGCCTGCGCGTCAACATGATGAAGTTTGATCCCTACCTCAACGTCGATCCGGGCACCATGTCGCCCTTCCAGCACGGCGAGGTCTTTGTCACCGACGACGGCGCGGAGACCGATCTCGACCTCGGCCACTACGAGCGCTTCACGCACGCGCCTCTCTCTCGCGACAACAACCTGACCACTGGCCGCATCTACGAGCAAATCATCCTCAAGGAGCGGCGCGGCGACTATCTCGGCAAGACTGTCCAAGTGATCCCCCACGTGACCAACGAGATTAAAAACGCCATGCGCAAGGTCAGCGCGAACGGCGCGGACGTGACCATCGTCGAGATCGGCGGCACGGTGGGCGACATTGAATCGCTGCCGTTTCTGGAGGCGATTCGCCAGATGCGCCAGGAGCTGGGCCGCGAGAATACGGTCTTCATTCACCTGACGCTGGTGCCGTGGATTGCCGCCGCGCAGGAGCTGAAAACCAAGCCGACGCAGCACTCGGTGAAGGAATTGCTCGGCATCGGCATTCAGGCCGACATTCTGATGTGCCGCTCGGAGCGCCCGCTCGGCATTGAGATGAAAAAGAAGATCGCCCTTTTCTGCAACGTCGAGGAGCGCGCGGTGATTGGCGCGCTGACCGTGCCCTCGATCTACGAGGTGCCGCTCGGCTTTGCTGAAGAGGGCGTGGACGAACTGATTCTCAAATACCTGCACAAGGAAGCGCCTGCGGCCAACCTCACGGAGTGGAAGGCGCTGATTGATCGCGTTCACAACCCCAAAGACACAGTGCATATCGGCATCGTCGGCAAGTACGTCGAGTACGAAGACAGCTATAAGTCACTCAAAGAGGCGCTGACGCACGGCGCTGTCTCGCAGAACCTCAAGCTCGAAGTGACATGGATCGAAGCCGAGGGCCTGGAATCGAAGACGCCCGAAGACCGGAGTTACGAATCGCAGTTGGAAGGCTTCGATGGCATTCTCGTTCCCGGCGGCTTCGGCAAGCGCGGCATCGAGGGAATGCTGAACGCCATTCGTTACGCCCGCGAAAAGCAGGTGCCTTATTTTGGAATTTGCCTGGGAATGCAGACCGCCTGCATTGAGTTTGCCCGCAATGTTTGCGGATTGAAGGAGGCGAATTCCAGCGAGTTCAATCCGGCCAGCCAGCACCGCATCATCTACAAGCTGCGCGAACTGCTGGGCGTGGAAGAGATGGGCGGAACGATGCGGCTGGGCGCATGGGCTTGCGTCTTGCAGCAAGGTTCGCTGGCCGCAAAGGCTTATGGCGGCGCTACGGAGATCAGCGAGCGCCACCGCCATCGCTATGAGTTCAACCGCGAGTACGAGGCGCTATTGACCGGCGCGGGCCTGAGCCTGACCGGAACCACTCCCGATGCGACGTATGTCGAGATCGTCGAGCTTCCCGGCCATCCGTTTTTTTTGGGTTGCCAATTCCATCCCGAGTTCAAATCGAAGCCGCTGGAGCCGCATCCGTTGTTCCGCGAGTTCATCATTGCGAGTTACAAAAAAAAACAGCAGGCGCAGTTAGCTGATGTGTCCAGCGAAGTCACCGGTCTTTCCGCTACAATCCCGGTATGAGCAAACACGTCATTGCAACCGATCAAGCACCCGCGGCGATTGGGCCATACTCGCAGGGTGTGCGTGTGGGGAATCTGATTTTTACTGCCGGCCAGTTGGGTGTCGATCCGGCGACGCAGCAGGTGGTCGCAGGCGGCATCACTGCTCAGACCAAGCGCGCTTTTGAAAACCTCAAGGCCATTCTCGAAGAAGGCGGCTCAAGCCTTGCGCAGGCTGTCAAGGCGACTGTCTTTCTCAAAAGCATGGCTGACTTTGCGGCGATGAATACGGTCTACAGCAGCTACTTTGGGCCGGATACCGAACCGCTGCCGGTGCGCACGACCGTCGAAGTGGCGCGCCTGCCCAAGGATGTTCTGGTGGAGATTGAGCTGATAGCTGAGGTCTGAGCGCGAATCAATCTGATTCCTTCATCGGGTCGTGAACATCCAATCGCCGTAGAAGCCGTGGAGGCAAGATATGAGCGATACGACCGAAAAAATTGTGCGCACCGAGGCGAAGTGGCGCGAGCAACTCACGCCGGAGCAGTACAGCATCTTGCGCGAAAAGGCCACTGAGAGGCCCTTCACCGGCGCACTCACCGAAAATCACGAGACGGGCAACTATCACTGTGCGGGCTGCGGAGCGTTGCTATTCTTGAGCGGGGCCAAGTTCGACTCCGGCTGCGGCTGGCCCAGTTTCATGCTGCCCGCCGAGTCCAAAGCCATTGCCGAGCACGAAGACCTGAGCCTGGGAAGGCGGCGCACGGAGGTGACCTGCGCTCGCTGCGGCGGCCACCTCGGCCATGTTTTTCCCGACGGGCCGCGTCCTACGGGGCTGCGCTATTGCATCAACTCGGCTTCGCTTACCTTCGAGCGGGCGAAGTGAGCTGGCGCAATCGCCGGAGGCTTCATTGAGTCAGGTGTGCTTCAGCAGCCGAAACTCAATTATCTTGTCGCGCGCCGGGAAGTCAAAACGAAAAATACTATCGAAAAAAAGAGTTGACAACTTCACAACGTCCTTGCTATACCTGCACCCAACGGAATTGAACGAGATTCCTTCCCCAGTCAAAAGAAACAATCGAAGTATCCTGCAAAGAAGTGTCCTGCAAAATTGAACGAGATTCCTTTCCCCTATACAAGGAATCAGTCGAAGTATCCAGCGAATCAAGGCACCAAATTCCTCTCAACAGATTGGAGAACACGGTTATGCTCAAAACACCCAAGTATGCGGTTACGCTCATTGCGTTAGCCGTTGCATTTCTGCTTCCCGCACTCGCCGTTTCATTTGCCGAGAGCGGCCAGGGAACTCAGAAAGAACCCACCAAGATGGGAGAAAAGAACACTCCCAAGAGGATGGAAACCCACAGCCATGGCACCGTGACAAGCAAAAATCCCAATGTTGGTCCTCTGCGGGGGCCGGAAATGCGTGAGCGCGAGAGCGGTATGGGCAGGCTCGAAGGTGGAGACAAGCAAGGCGACAAGTCCACACCCAAGAGAACTCCGACGCACGAATCGAAGCCTATCTAGCCTTGCTGCGGCCGGATGGATTCTGCTCTGAAACTGTAAGGGTTTCACTCACGCGATTTCTGAAAACCAAAGGAGGTTTCCCCGATGAAACGAATGTCTATTTGGATCGCCCTGGTCTTGATGATGACTGCGACTTCCGCGTTTGCGGTCTCCAAGACATACAATTTCAATGGCTGGTTTGCTGACGAGCCTAGCGTGGCGCAGGGCGAATGGGACTTGGCTTCAGCCCAGGCCGCCAGGGTTTGCCCTTCCTATGGAAGCTGGACCGATAACTTTCAGCCGTTCACTTACACGCACACGGACTTCTTCTTCTGGCAGGACTATTCAGCCAGTAACGTGAATTTCTCGGTGACCTGCACCTGGGAGTCGGTCAACTACACCTTCTCAGGCGCGTGGTTCGCTGACGAAGGCAGCGTCCAGGACGGTGAAAATGCCATACAGAACGATCTATGGCAGGATACCTGTGGCGGCGGCAATCATCTGCTTACGAATATGCACTTCAATCCCTTCACCTATACGCATACGGATTTCTTCTTCTGGCAGGACTATTCAGCGTCCGGCATAAGCGGATCCTTCACGTGCGACGAATAGGATGATTCGGCTTGGAGTCTGTTATGTACTTTCCCATCGAAGGGGCCAGAAATGGCCTCTTCGATTTTTATACAGAGATGCTTCACATACACTACGCCTGAAGTTGTGCCAAGTTACAAGGTTGTTCTTTTGCTGCACGGGTTCTAAGAAGGAAAGAGCGAACCCGACTTTGAGGGCATCGTGGCCACGCGCGAGCGGCGGCGGGGCGGTGGCGGCTCAGATGCGCCGAGCAGGCCGGCAATTTCGCGGAGTTCGGCGCGAGCCTGGACGATGGCCGTGGCGACGGCCCCCGGAGTTTGGCTGGAGTTGGCGGCCAGAAGCGTCAACTGGGAGTGCGCTTCCGGCTCAACGGACGGCTGAGTGTTATGAACTTGTTCGAGTGCTTGGCGAGCGCCGGCTAGGGTATAGCCCTCGGTGTGGACCAAACGCTTGATCTTCACGGCCAGCTCAACATCGCGGCGGCGATATAGACGCTGTCCCGTTCCGCTCTTGTTTGGTTTGAGCTGCGGAAACTGCGTCTCCCAGAAGCGCAGAACATAGGTTTCGACGCCGCAGATGCGAGCCACATCGCCAATCTTGAAGTAGAGGCGGTCGGGAATCTCGGGCAAGCCGGGGTCGATCTTCGGAGACGGTTGCATGGTCATAAGTGACGGCAGGAGGCCGCAAATGCGGTGGGGAGCCTGCTCTAGAAGGAATTATAGGCCACAAATTGCACTAATTGTGAAGCATTATTTTGCGTCACTGCTTCTTCAGCACGGCGGCGTTTTTTTCGTCGGAGAGAATCACAGACTCCATGTGGCGGAAATCGCCGTATCTGGCCGCCGGAATCTCCACCTGGCGGACAACGTATTCGCGTTCGTAGTGGAGAAGATTTCCTTTGGTCGATACCGTCGCGTGGTAGCTGGCAAAGTCGAGATCAACAGCGACGGGATCGGGCAGCTCATCGACGGCGTACCCTGCGGGGATGGCAATGTCGAAGCTGTCGCGCCAGCGGCCGGTGGCTCCAAGCTCGATGGGATAGATGCGCGGCTTGTCGTCGAAGGCCTCGGCATCAGAGCCGATGACACGAGTGCGCACCAGCAGCAGCGGACCGGCCTGATGAGAGTACTGGCGCGCGGTCACCTTGTAGTGAAGTTCGATGGGCTTGTCGAGCGCGTCCGGCTCGATGAATGAATACGATTCGAGCGTGACGCCGGGAAGGCTCATGGCAACAGATTTTTCCACGGCTTCGCGGCGTTCCTTCTCGTCGGTCATCTTGAGCATTTGACGGAGACCGGCTCCGGTGGTTCCGGTTTCAAAGACATCGACGGATCCAGTCAACGTACCATCGGTTGCCAACGTAAATGAGCCTTTGCGTTCGTTTGTATTGGCGTCGGGATCAAGGACGGGGAGGGCGATGATCTGGCTGTCTGCTCCGGCGGCAAGTGTGCCATAGCTGCCCTGCTCGTGCGAGGGCAGATTGCCGACGGGTGTGCGCTGGTCGGTGGGATCAAAGATCAGATAACGTTTGCCGTCGTTGGCTTTGACAATGGCCTTGAGGCGCGCATCTTGCACATCAGCTGGTATCTCGATGGCGGTGATCATGTGATTGCCGAAGAGCGAAGGCGCATCGGGATCGACGACATCACGGCGGCTGTCCACGGGCATATACACGGCGTGAATGCCTGCTACTTGCAGCATGGAGATCAGCAGCGTGGTCTTGTCTTTGCAGTCGCCGTAGCGGTTGCGAAAGATGTCAGCTGCGGGATGCGCCTGCAAGCCGCCGATGCCGCGCTCGACAATGAAGTAACGAATGTTTTTCTGTACGTACTCAGTGATGCGGCTCAGCTTGGCATAGAAATCAGGTGCGCCCGCGATGAGTTCCTGTGTCTTCGCCGTGATCTCCGGCGATGGGTCGGGACGGTTGGCCTCCAGATTCGTGGTCCATTGGCCTATCGCGCGCCACTGGTTATCTTTGCCTTCAACGGCGGCATCGCCCCACTGGACTGACATACGCGCGGCGAGCGCTGCCCATGCAGGATGAGTCTTTACCTCACGCAGATCGAGGGCGGGCATATCCTTGATCTCCCAGCGCCAGTGGTTGGGCGCGACCTCGACGGGCTTGACGGGCGTGATTCTGTGCCATGCCTCGGAGTGGGCGCGACCGGCGGGCAGATCGACTTCGAGAGCCTGAAAGACTACGGGAACGTCATCTTGAATTCCCCAAACCGTTTCCTGGATGTAAGACGGCATCAACTCCTCGGAGTCGCAGATGACGACTGCGTCAACATCTGTGGCGGGCGGATGCACAGCGCGAACCTTAGCTGCCATGAGTTCAACGGAATCGCTGAGGTCGCCGACATCGATGAAGTCGGTGTTCTGAGCCTGGTACTGCTTTCCATCGTTGGCGATGGTCCACTCGCGAAAGTGGTTAATCTTCTCATCCACATCGTAGGAGACGTGGCAAAATGCATCTCTGCGCCCCTGCGGCTTGAGGATGCGAAAGGCTATGTGCTCAGTTTCGACGGCGCGGCCCTGCGCATCGACGGTCTCGATGGTCTCGTCGTAGAGAACGACTCTGGCGGCATCCTTCACATTGGAGGGTGTGGGCGTCTTGGCGGCATCCAAACCCCACTGCGGGATGGGATCATTGTTCTTGCCTGACATCCTTCCGGCATGGCATGGCGCGGCAGAGCAGAGGAGCAGGGCCGTCATGACGCTGAAGATACAGATGCGCATGATCAGTTTCCCTTCGGCGCGACGGGCGCGGTGCTGAGGACGAGTTGCGCCTGGTCGGCGGCGGCAACTTTCTGGTAGAAATCGTGGAGGTCGTTGTATTCTTCAGGCTTGGCGGTGGTAAAGGCGCGGGCCAGTGTGCGGGCGATGATGATCTGCCCGGACGAAGGGACGGATTTCGTGCTAAGAATCGCGTGTTGCGGCCAGGAAATTTTATTGTCCTGGGGCGCGCCTTCAGCCGCGAAGCCGGCGGGCAGGTGATAGGTAACCTGATCTGTAAGCACTTCGCCATAGTGCATATCGACCGCGGTCTGGCGCTTTTCCTGGGCGACAAAGGGATGCGAGCCGCGAGTCTCAAAAAAGAAAGCGGGGAGGATGAGGCGCTTCGACGTGGCCGCGCCGAGGTTGCCCTTTACGTTGACGATAGCCATCAGATTCGTCTCGGGATTGTCGAGAGCGAAGAAGTGATCGAGATTTGCCTCGACACCATCGGGGATGATGGACTCCAGAGATTGATCGAACTGCTTCTTGACCTCATCCGGATCGTTCTCTGTCGCGAGTTGCCGCCAGTAGAGAGCCTGCTGGCCGGTCATAATAAAGCGGAAGCTGCCTGTGATTGCACCGTGCTCATCGAGCGCAATGTCGCCGATGCGGGTAGTTTTGTTGTCTGAATAGAATTGGGCTGCGGTGGTCACGGCAGAGTTGCCCTTAACGGATTGCTTAAGGCCGCCGGCGCTGGAGTGCCTCCAGTTCACCGTGCCGAATGGGCACATCTTTTCTCCGGGGTCAAGCACGATTTCTTTACCGTCGATACTAAAAACGATAAGGGTATCGTCGAGTTGGCCTAATGAAAGATAGGAGATATCGAAGACGCCCCGCTGGCGATCGACGACCTTCATGCCGTAGGCGGTAAGGCCGGCAGCGCGGAGCATGGCCAGATAGAGCATTGCAATCTCCTCGCTGTCGCCGCTCTTCTGTTTCCACGTATCCTCGGCGTGTTTCGCTTCCTTCAGCTTGAGCAGCTTCAGCTCGGAGTCGCTTTTCTTGCGGGAGTAGTCAGTGTTATCGAGGGCCTGTACAGCTTTATAGAGTTTCTTTGCCTTGTCGAGATCGCTGTCGGTGGGGGAGATTAGGCCCGCAACGGCCTCGCGAATGGACTTGGAGGGTTCGGCGAAGTGATCCACGTCTTTGGACCAGAGCTTGGCGTCGTCGATCCAAAATTCGGTGGCGCTGCTGGAGGCCTTGTAATAGAAGAAGACTTTATACTGGATGGACTCGACGGGCGGCATCCACTCTTCTTCGGGAGCGGGAGGAATATCGCCGACATCAAGACTGTAGTGGCCTCCGGAGTCGGCTTTCACGGCCACGCCTTCCGGGAGCTTCTGCCACCAGATAAGAGAGTTGATTACGCGTTCATGACTATCTTCCAAGTATCTACTGGTCTGATCTGAAAGCCGGGCATAAATCCCTTGAAGGGCGTAAAGGCATAATGCGCCTTGTGGACGAAGTAGGGGCGCTGAATTACCCATTGCGGCGACATGAATTGGTTTTCGTCATACTGGAGATCGTAGCTATATTCAAGTATGCTGCCGACCTCAACACTGGGCAACGTGAAGACCTTGCGGTTGACCTGTAAATTGTCTCCGCCATTGGTTGTCTTTTTGAAGCTCAACAGATCCTCCGGCTTGCCGATGAGAGGAATGACGGTTCCATCAGCGTGAATCGTGCGCGCCCTGATGGCGACGATTTTGGTATCGCCGCGCAGATAAGGGACTTCAACAGTGGCCAGATCCTTGCCTTTCTCCGTAAGCACTTTGATGCGCGCGTAAGAGCTTTGGACGTGGAGTGGATCGTTGTCGATCTCCTCGACATTAAGAAACACGGCGGCTGCTCCCGGAGCCTTGGGGTCGGAGGTCATCTTGAGTTCTTCGTCGGTGGGCGGCCGGAACTGGGCAAGCAGGAGGGCAGGCGATGTGATGGCGAGAAGAAGAAATATATTGCGCGCGAAGACGAGATTCCGCATGAGTTTTCCTTTGCCAGACAGTATTCAGTGCTCAATTAAAGCGATTCTGAGGTTGCCGGTATTATACAGAAGCAGACAGATCAGGTGGTGATGCCTGCTTTGTAGTGTTGAAAATGTCTGGTTGAACAATCCTGTGTCGCAATACAATATTTGCGTAGGGTTTACATAAGCTGCGAAGGCATTATGCTTGTGGAGCAAGATTATGCCAGCGCTCTATCCCATCGGCAAAGATGAACAGCTAAAATAAATCCATGAATACCTCCGCTCAATCCCTCGCGCCGAAAACCGCATCGCCACGCCGCATCGTTCTCACCGGCTTCATGGGCTCTGGCAAATCAACTATCGGCCCGCTCCTGGCCGCGCGCCTCGGTTGGAGATTCATGGATGTGGACGACGTGATCGAGGCCGAGGCCGGCGCAGCCATTGCTGAGCTCTTCGCGCGCCACGGCGAAGCTGCCTTCCGAGAGCGCGAGCGCGAGACTACGGCGCGGCTTGCCGCTGAGGACTCTATGGTGCTGGCTTTAGGCGGCGGAGCTATTGAAAACGAAGCCACGCGTACGCTGCTGCTCACCGCTCCCGGAACGCTGCTCGTCCACCTCGAAGTCGAGCTGGCCACCACGCTCGTTCGCTGCCGCGGAACCGAGCAGACCCGCCCGATTCTCGCCGACCAGGCCAACCTCGCTGCTCGCTATCAGCGCCGCCTGCCGCTCTATCGCATGGCGCACGTTTCGATCTATGTCGACGTGTTGACACCTGAGCAAGTGGTCGAGGCAATTCTCAGCGCCGTCGGCTGACCGCTGACCACTTCTTCACTCATTCACTTCTTCACTGCGTGAGCATGTGCCCCATTCATCGCGGCTTTATCGCTATGAGTGGGCTATCGGCAATCCTTCGCTGCCACTCCGCTGGTCCGGTCTGGTGAACGCTTGTTCCCTTGGCGTCCACGGCCACTGTCACCGGCATATCGCGCACGTCGAATTCATAAATCGCTTCCATCCCCAAGTCGGCGAAGGCCACCACGCGCGCGCCGTGAATCGCCTTCGACACCAAATATGCCGCGCCGCCCACTGCCATCAGATACACCGCGCCAAACTCGGCAATAGCCTCAATCGCCGCCGGTCCGCGCTCAGCCTTGCCCACCATGCCCAGCAATCCCGTCTCGGCCAGCATCTGCCGCGTAAATTTGTCCATGCGCGTCGCCGTCGTCGGCCCCGCCGGTCCCACCACCTCTTCGCGCACCGGATCCACCGGCCCAACGTAATAGATAAACCGCCCGCTGAAATCCACCGGCAGCTTCTCGCCTCGGTCCAGCATCGACGTCAATCTCTGATGCGCCGCGTCGCGCCCTGTCAGCAGCTTGCCCGTCAGGAGTATCACTTCACCAGGCGTCCAAGTCGCGGCCTCCTCGCGCGTCACCGTCTCCAGATTCACCCTCCGCGCGCCGCTCACGTCATAACTCAGCTTCGGCCACGCATCCAAACTCGGCGGATCAAGATACACCGGCCCGCTCCCATCCAGCACAAAATGCGCGTGCCGCGTCGCCGCGCAGTTGGGAATCATCGCCACCGGCAAATTCGCCGCGTGCGTCGGATAATCCAGCACCTTCACATCCAGCACCGTCGTCAGTCCGCCCAACCCCTGCGCGCCAATCCCCAGCCGATTTACTTTCTCATACAACTCCAGCCGCAACTCCTCCGCTCGCGTCGCCGCACCGCGCGCCTTCAACTCCTGTATGTTGATCGGCTCCATCAAAGATTGTTTCGCCAGCAGCATCGCTTTCTCCGCCGTCCCGCCAATCCCAATCCCCAGCATTCCCGGCGGACACCACCCCGCCCCCATCGTCGGCACCGTCTTCAGCACCCACTCCACAATCGAATCCGACGGCTCCAGCATCGCGAACTTGGCCTTGGCCTCCGACCCTCCGCCCTTGGCCGCCACCGTCACCTCCACCGTCGCGCCCTTCACCAGTTCCACCGTCACGCAGGCCGGCGTGTTGTCTTTCGTATTGGTCCTCTTGCCAGCCGGGTCGGCCAATATCGAAGCCCGCAGCTTGTTGTCAGCGTCAAGAAACGCCCGCCTCACGCCCTCGTCCACCATCGTCTGAATGTCCTTCGCTTCCGCGCCCTTCGCAGGCTCAAACTTCACATCCATGCCAACCTTGATGAACGCCGTCACAATCCCCGTGTCCTGGCAGATAGGTCTGTGTCCCTCAGCGCACATCCGGCTATTGATGAGAATCTGCGTCATCGCATCCCGCGCCGCCGCCGACTCCTCGCGCTCATACGCCGCCGCAAGGCCAGTGATGAAATCCTTCGGGTGATAGTAGCTGATGTACTGCAACGCGCCCGCAACGCTTGCAACAAAATCTTCCTGCCGGATGATAGTCATGGTGGCTCCTTCAACTTCTCTAGGGTAATGGATGCGAGGGAGGATTGGGAGGACATGATCTAAAGTTGAGTAAGGTTCCGGCTTAATTGTCGATCGAATAGTTCAAGGCATAGCGATTTGACTTTAACCAACCTGAATAACGATTGCTCATATTCGTGCGAACCCCAGGCCCTAAAAATGGGACAGGGATTCGCAACTCATTCTTGACTCATCCAAGGTGCGGGTCGCTGTTCAAATGACTCATTTAACTCCACTCATTGTTTTCTCGAATTCCTCGACAAGCCGCCGATGTGCATCGGAATTTGTCGGAGTAAGCACATAATATGTGTTCTCTTTCGGGTCTGATCCAGCGCGCGGTTCGATAGTGAGTACCTTCGGAAGCAGCGAATAAATGTCTGTCTTCGGTACATATCTTACCTGAAAAGAGAGATTCGACAGATAGATTTCTGCAGCAGATGAATCATTGGGTTTCAGAACATCTGTCTTCGATCTGAGAAAGTTCATGAATTCAGGCGCAATAAGACGCTCGTATGGAATTGATAGCTTAACCGAGCTCTGTGTTTGATATGTTGTCGTATACAGTTTCGGATTTTCCATACGACGTTTAGTATCAATCTCGGTCAAAAACTTGCGCAGAGCCTCATAAGTATTATTGAGATCAGCATAATCTCCTGAGACCGTTAAATTGATAGAGACAGGGTCAATTACCAATTGCTGGATAGCCACACCGTTGACTTCTCCCATGCCAGCAATCAATTGAAATTGGTTGACATCCGCACCAACCTGCATACCCTGAAAGGAAAACATCGTCTCAAGAGCCGTTTTATTCGACCTCATAAGAAGGTTCGTGAGGGGCAGTGTGTTGGGCGCGAAAAGATATCGCGCCATGCTTCCCATATCGACAAAATCAAGCATAGCGACGTTTCCTTTCTGTAAATTCCAAAACATTATTCTGAGCAGACAACGGCGATTGTCCGAGTCCAATCGTTGCATGGACATCATTCGGAAGCGTATTGATATTATCCGAGGCACCGAAGACTGGATAAAGTCCTGGAGGACAGGAAGAGGAATAAACATTCCCGAAATTCTGATATTCAGGTTTCGTTACAAATGTTATGGTTTGCTCCCTCCGAGTATGCCTGCCTGCCAGAACATTGCTGACAAAGCTATTCAGGCTGACGCCCTCTACCTCCGCCTCATTGGCTAAATCACGATGCAGGCTTTTGGGGATGCGAAGCACAAATCTGCCGCTGTATTGGGGCGCATCCTGTGGTTCGGGAACCTCAAGACCTGTGGCCATGCGGCTTTCAATCCACAACTCCCTGGAAGTATCCAGAGAAGACAAGGCTTCTTGCGCGGTCTCCCCATCAGCTATGCAGCCAGGCAGTTCAGGATGTTCTGCGATCCAATAGCCATCCGGATCGTATTGCAGCGCAACACGGTAATTCTTGTTCATGGAATTCTCAGCTTCTTTCATAGTCGTGACCTCTATTCGTAGAGGTTGATCTTCTCCATCGCTTCAAGGAACGATTCCACGTACCTTTTCTTCAATAGCGATGTTCCTTGGCCATGCGGTTTCCCGACTGAAAAGGTGTCTGACCCCACAGTGAATACGTGGTGGCTGCCCGGAGGATTTCGATGGTCATAGCTCAGTCCTCTCGCCTCGCAAAACGGCTTGATGTGGTTGTCAAGCAAGGTACAGAGATCCTCAAACCGAACGTTCTTCACACTTTCGGCGATCTCCTGTACCCGTTTCTTCAGTCGAGCATCATCCATCTATTGAGATGATACCGTATGTAGTATCAAATTATATGCATGGATGGCAAATATTTTTTGCAAATGATCGAAATTTTTGTAAATTTCTTCCGCAAAGGGGAATTGTCAATCAGGGAAATCTAGTACATATCGTATTTATAATCAGTACTATAAATCGAAAATTGTCTATTACCGCCTCTACTTGCAGCCTTTCCATGGAGTGAAGTAGCCCGCGACTATATAGACGGCAACTGGCACACTACCGGCTCCGAGAAGGAGCAATGGTCTACCGCGCAACAACCGCCGCCCGCAAATCCGTATGCCCAAAACCCTCGCCCTTCCACAGCACCGACTCGCGCTTCTCCCGCGCCAGCGCATAGGTGAAGCAGTCGCCGAAGTTCAGCCCGGCCGCGTGGCCGCTGCCTTTGCCGAAGTCGCGATACGCTTCCCATGCAATCTTTGCCTGCGCTGTGGTTACCGGTTCGATCTGGAGTCCGGGATTTTCTAGGATTTCTTCCAACCGGGCCATGAGGATCGGATCCTTGTACCGGCCCACAACGATTCTCGACTCAAGATAAGATGCGGCGGAAACGCGTACAACCTTTGCCGCCTCTATCGCCTTGGAAAAGGCTTCAGCTTCAGGTTCATTCTTGAGAATTGCAATTAGGGCTGAGGTGTCAACGATCATACAGGCAGTCCCGTTTCCGGGTCGTAAAGTTCGTCCATCAGTTCCTTGGAAGTCTTGCCGTCATTCATCATCGGCCCGGTCTCGCGGCTGATTTCCATGAGCCAATCCGCCATCAGTTTCTTCCTGCGTTGACTTTGCTTTTCTCTCTCGATCTCGCGTTCCACAGCTTCGGTCACAGCACACACAAGGCTCACCCCTCGCAACGCCGCGAGTTCACGAATGCGCATCTCAACCCCGAGGTTTTTGATATTGACAGCCATAAAATTCCACCATTCCACCCTTTACTTCTACCATTCTACCATAATCTATCCGGTATTGCAGGAATTGCTCTTTGTCCTTTCGGACAATTTATGAGCAACTTTGCCGATCATTTCCCCTCCGACGTGCACAATCAATGCATGACCACCAACCAAATCTCCGGGCTTTTGACTGAGAACTGTGAACTGACAACTGAGAACTGGAAGGGGACCCCCCACCCCCCTATTTTCCGTGAAACTGTGAAACTGTGACGAAATTTCCCGCCATTCATGCAATTGCCTCGGCATGAACCTGCAAAATTCCCCGCAATGCCCTAAGCTAGTAACATGGCCAACTCCAAAAATGCAAAGCCGGAAGCACAGGGAGAATCCGTCGATCTGTTGGTGGTGGGCGCTGGTCCAACTGGCTTGGCCTGTGCCATCGAAGCGAAGAAAGAGGGCCTGTCCATTCTGATAGTGGATAAGGGCTGTGTCTGCAACTCACTCTTTCACTATCCATCGCATATGACCTTCTTCACCACGCCGGAGTTTCTGGAGATTGGCGACATTCCCTTTCCCTGCGCCAACGTCAAGCCCAACCGCAATGAGGCGCTCCAGTATTACCGGCAGGTAGCCGCCTACTACAAGCTGGATATTCGTCAATATCATCGCGTGGAGCGGGTGACAGGCTCGGATGGCGCATTCACGGTACACGCAATGGATCGCTTTGGCCGCGCCAGTTCCTTCGAGGCGCGCAAACTCGCCATCGCCACCGGCTACTACGACCTGCCCAACTACATGAACATTCCCGGCGAGAACCTGAGCAAGGTTCATCACTACTACTTCGATCCGCACCCGTACTTCGGAATGGATATGCTGGTCGTCGGAGGCAAGAACTCTGCGGCAATTGCCGCGCTGGAACTTTGGCGCGGCGGCTCGCGAGTTACGCTCGTCCATCGCGACGCCGAACTGCACAGCCATGTGAAGTACTGGATCAAGCCGGACATTGAAAACCGCATCAAGGACGGCGAGATCACGGCGTACTTCAACTCGCGCGTGGTGGAGGTTACACCGGACGCAGCAATCATCGAGACGCCTGCGGGCCGCGTCACTATCAAAAACGATTTTGTTTTCGCGATGACCGGCTATCACCCCGACTTCGAGTTTCTAAAGGGTCTGGGTATCCGCTTCAAGGGCAAAGACCGGTTGCCGGACTGCGACCCCGACACCAAGGAGAGCAATGTTCCCGGCATTTATCTGGCGGGTGTGATCGTCGCCGGCTCGCGCACCAACGAAATCTTTATCGAGAATGGCCGCTTCCACGGCCGCCAGATCGCCGACGCGCTCGTGGGCAAATGACGAGCTGATTCAATTCAGAGGCAACTGCCATGGAGTGAGCGTGTCGAACTGCGGCGACGGGCGGGATGGCGTGTGTGCCGCGCAGTGCCGACTCGATGGCGATGAAGCCGCATAAGAGCGGGTAACGTGCAGGCGGTCCATCACGATATAACGAGTGCGCAGGCCATCGACGGTTGCGGGCAGTTGAGCGGGCAGGCGATTGCGATCCACATAAATGACGAGCGCCGCCTCGCGCGGGTTGTCCAGGCTCTGGCCAACACCTATTCCGAAGAAAGCCGGATTCTGACGCATCAAATTGGCAGCGAATAGATTCTTTATGGCGTCGGCTTGCGAGAGCGCGGATGACGGAAGGCTGGACTCGAATGGCGTTTGCGGCGCAGTTCCGTAAGCGACCGCGCGAGCTGTGGTGGGAATTGCGATGGTGCGCACACCGTCTACCGTGGCCGGTATGCTGACAGTTCTGGATTCGTCGGTGTAGAGAATCAGCGCGGCCTCGCCGGGGTGGTCGATGCTCTTGCCTGTGGCTACGCCCAGAATTCCAGAAGACGAGCTGATGAGCATCCGAGCCTGCGCTAATGCCTGCTGGGCGCGCGACAACTCCGCGTCGCTGAGTGCGCGGTTCTCGGCAGAGGCGATCGTGCTGTCGCCGTAATTCAGGCAACTAACCGCATGGTCTGCTCCGCCAACAAAGCTATAGCTTCCCGCTGACTGCGCGCCCAGCTCGTTCAGTACATCCGCCGCCGGGTTGGCAACGCCCTGGCTGACGCCGGAACTGTCCGTCCCGCCGGCGAAGTAGAGGCCGACCGGCTCGGCATTCGCCGCATCGACGACCAGAGCGCCGGAGTCACCCGCGTCGCTGAACTGATTGCCGCTGAGGCCGAGCTGATGCGTGAAGGTCTTCGTCAAGTAAGGCCGGGTCTCCGCGCAGTCGAGGTAGTAATCGACCGTCACATCGAGATCGACGGCTGAGACGCCGCCGCAGGTCAGCCCGGTTGTCCTGCCGCTCTTGGCAACCTGCTGGTTGAGCCATGCGCTCTCGCCTTTGCCATTGGAGGATCTGATTCCCGGCGGGGCAGCGGCGAGAGTGCCGTCGGGTTGGCGCGCGCCCAACTCCAGAATGTTGCCGCCGGGATCGACGGAGCGCGAGTTGACCTGAGCAATGGCCGCATCGGCGTTGGTCTGCGGGGAGTTGAGCGGCAGCCATGCGGTCAGTTGCGCAACCGGAGCTACGCCGGGGCCGTCGCCGAAAGGCGTGCAGTTGTTGTCGATCAAGCCGGGAGCTACGATGGTGTCGCCGACAGCGGCGTGGTCGCTGCGGGCCAGCACATGGTTATTGCTCAGCAGGTACTGGCGCTTGCCCGCGTCCTCGACGAGCGCGCCGAGTGTGCCGCTGCAGCAGTCCACAATCTGATTGCCGCGCGTGTCGTAGTCGGCGTTGTTGCCGCCGGAGCTGCCCAGAGAGAGCGTCGTGGGCAACTGAGTCTGATGCGTGGCGGGATTGCTGGTAACCCCTGCCGAGTTGACCAGCACGACCGAAGAGGCTCTGGAAGCCGCTCCGCTGACCGTGGCCGCGATATACGTTGCGCCAGTGAACTGCACCGAGGCCGGTGCCGTGTAGGTAACCGAGCAGGAGGTGAAGGAGCGGCTCTCGCGCTGACAACTCACGGCGCTCAGCGAGCCTTGCCCTCCTGGCTGACCTGTGGCGGAGCCAGCCAGTTCGAAGTTGATGGCAGCAGAACCGCCTGCTTCGGCCAGAATGCCGGTGACGGTGAGCGCGCCATTGGCGCCTAGCGCGGCGTTCTCCGGCGTGAGCGGTTGCAGAAATCCGGGCGTAATCGTCAGCAACGTGCTGGAGCGAAGGCTGGGATTTGCCGCGAGCGTCGCGGTCACTATGACCTCGGCACTGTCGGCGGTCAGGTAACTCGGCGGCGTGTACTGGCCGCTCTGGCTGATGCTTCCTGCGCCGCTGGCCGCATCGCCGCCGCCAACCGACCAGACGACCTGCGCCGGTGAGCCGTTGGGCAGCGTGGCTATGAATTGATGGACGAGAGCGCCTTGCACGTTGGCGGCGTTGCAGCCGGAGCAGTTGGTGTCGATGGAGCTTGCGCCGGGAGCGAGTGAGATGGCTGCGCCGGAGGAGTTTGCCGTGCCGAGACCGCCGCCGCAACCGGCGGCAAAGAGCAGCGCCGGAGCCAACAGCAACGGAAGATTCCTGGAAGAGAGCCGCATCGACAAAACCCTGTCCCTATTATCGGCTACTTTGATGCATGGGGTTGCAATTTTGGGTTAACGCCCCCAGACCTTCAATTTCACCAATAAGATGGTTGCATTTTTCTGGCGCGGCATTCTTATGCGTAGAGAGGCATCCCTTAGAAAGTATTGATTATTGGTTGGTCATGATCTGTTTCTATGTTTTATGGTGTTGACGATTTAGTCACTAACTAGTCGCCAAGTAAGGCGACATTTGTGTAGTAATCAGGACAACGATTTCGTAACAAGAGTCATGCGGCGATATGGGCGCGGTTTCGACCACAAGACGAAACTGGTGAAGACGTATGCGGCTTCGACCGAGGGGCGGCTGACACTGCATTTTCTGCCCGGCTGCGCGCCGGAATTGAATCCGGATGAACTGGTCTGGAGCCATGTAAAACGAACGGGAGTTTCCAGAACGCTGCTGCGCAAAGGTGAAAAGCAGAGCGAGAAGATCGAAATGCAACTTGCCGCGATCAAGAAATTGCCATGCCTGGTCAGAGCCTTTTTAATGCTCCAAGTGTCGCCTACGTTACCGACTAGTGAGTAAACTTCTAATTACCATTGGTGTTTCCCAATGTGAATCTTCAAAAGAATGCGCGAGAATAGGGGGAATTGGCAAGTCTGTTCATCTAGCGGGACGCTTCCGGACGGAGTCCCTTAGAATAGATACAGGCCCAGTGGTTTGGGACTATAGATTCGTGGAGGAGCAAATGGCAACTGCCTTGCAGCAACAGGAGCGCGGTAACGGCTTTGTAAGTGAAGATGCCCGGCGCCAGATCGAACAGACACGCACGGACAAGGCGCGTCATATACAGGAGTTGAATTTACAGCGGGAATACATTCTCTCGCAACACACTTCGAGTCCGGCACGGCGCACCGCTCTAATGGCCGCGCTGGTCCAAATCGAAGGGCAGATTCAGGCGATGAATTAAGGCAGTTATTGATTCCTGTTCGTTTCACGGCCCTTGGCTGCCGGAAAAGAAATGCCGGAGGCGACAGTCTGGACGTCTATTCCTCGCGGTGAAGGAGCAGCGAGTTGGCCTGTTGCACCGAGGTCAGCAGCACACGCGCAATGTTCACGTGCGCGGGACGGCTGGCGGCCCAGAGAATTGCATCGGCGACATCCTCGGCATCGAGCGTTCTGATTCCCTTGTAAAAATTATTGGCGCGCTCGGCGTCGCCGTAGAAGCGGACGGTGGTGAATTCGGTGATCACCATGCCGGGATCGACCGTGGTGACGCGGATGGGTGTACCGAGCAGATCCTGTCGCAGGCCGTCGTTGATGGCGCGCTCGGCGGCTTTGCTGGCGCAGTAGACAGCGCCGCCGGGATAGGACATCTCGCCCGCAGTTGAACCGAGATTGATGACGTGTCCGCTGCCGCGCTCGACCATGCCGGGAACTACGGCGCGCGTTACATAGAGCAGGCCTTTGACGTTGGTGTCGAGCATCTCCTCCCAATCTTCGATCTTGCCCTGATAGAGTTTTTCCAGTCCGCGGCTGAGTCCGGCGTTGTTGACAAGAATGTCGATAGCCGACCACTCGGCGGGCAGAGAAGTGACGGCCTGTTCGACGGCCTTGCGGTCGCGCACATCGAGTGTGACGGCGTGAACGGCCTCTGCTCCGCGCTGGAGCGCGGCTTCAGCAATCGTGGCGAGTTTGCCGGCGCGGCGAGCGGCGAGCAACAGGCGCGCGCCTTCAGCGGCGAAGGCAAGGGCCGTGGCCGCGCCAATGCCAGACGAGGCTCCGGTGATGAAGACGATTTTGCCTTTGAATCTCATGGCACTATCCTAATAGTTCGAGAGATCGTTTGAAAAATGCGATTGTTGATCGCTTGCAGCATTGTATTTATTCGTTTGACAACGTATCGATGAGTTGTGAAACTATCAACCATGTGAGGCTAGAACGATATGTTATTGAATCAGGAATATGCACAAACGGATAGCGCGCGGCTTTTTCCCCTGGCAATCTTCTCCATTTTATTCACTGCCGCGCTCTCCGGATGCAACTCACTTCCCAGTTCTTCACCAAGCTCACCGGCACTGACTCCAGCAGCGTCTCTCAGTTCTGCTTCCCTGAACTTTGCCAGTCAGGCGTCGGGCACAACGAGTGCATCGCAGCAAGTGACGCTGACCAACACCGGAACAGGCGCAATGACGTTGAGCGGCATCACGCTGGGCGGCACAAACGCCGCGAGCTTCAAGGAGTCGAACACCTGCGGCGCAACGCTTGCGGCGGGAGCGAACTGCGCGATTACCGTCAGCTTTGCACCGAGCGCGGCCTGCTCCTGCACGGCTGCGGTTTCGATCGCAGACAATGCCGCAGGCTCTCCGCAGACGATCGCGCTTGCAGGAACGGGTACGAGCGCGGGCAGCGGGACTGGATCGCTCGCTCTTACTGAAAACAGCGCAACCGAGTGGACTGTCACCAACGGTCTTCTTACTGTGAACTTCAATCCAGAGGCCGGTGAAATCTATGGTGTGTACTTGAATGCCTATTCGAGCGACGATTTGGTCGATCTGACCTCGAACGGCGGCGATGGCGAGCCGCATGGCTTGTATATGGACAATAGTGGAACAAATATCTCAGGCTTCGGCCCTTCAGGCGTAACTCCGACGGCGGGCTATTCGCTGGTTAGCGGCTACGTGGACTGGTGGATCAGTTGGGCGGCCAGTTCATCGAGTCCGTTTACGTGGACGGTGCATTACATTCTTTTTCCCGGCGATCCCACGCTCTACTCCTACGCTGTCGCGAATCATTCCTCGACGGCTGCCGCCGCCAACCTCGGACAGATTCAGTACGTGAATCGCGTCAGTTGGGTCTACTTTTACGACACCTACGAGTACAACGAGGGGCTGAACAATCTGGGCGGCTGGTCGCTGACGCTTCCTCCCAATGCGGATATCAACTCCGGCGACGCGGGGCGCGCCGTGCAGAATGCCGCCGTTGACCTGCACGGCTTCACGGACCTGCCCTCCTCCGGCTGGGGCCGCAAGTTCTACACCAAGTATGACTACTCAACATACGAATATCTGCATCAAGCGCAGTGCCTCTACGGAAGTCAGTTTGCCGCCTGCTCGATCTTTCCCAGCACGGAGACCAACGAGGGCGGCCCGGGCAAGCAGAATCTCGCCTTCACCGGAAATATCCTGATGGGCGAGTTGAACTCCAACCATCTGGACAATGAACTCGGATACACGCCGCCGCAAGGCTCGAATGCGACGCGGCTCTACGGCCCGGTTGGCTTTCAGTACTCCGAGGGCAATTCCGCCTCCACGGCATACACCAACGCGGTCAATACAATTCCCACAGCGCTGACGGAATTCGCTGCGGACGCGCAACTCACCGGAGCCGGCTATATCCCGAATGGCAGCGGGCGCGGAACCTTAACGCCCGCCATCACTGGCGGCGGGTCGAGCACGGCGAACACCGCATGGGCTGTGCTGGGCGACCAGAATACGAATATGCAGTACACGAGCCTGGGATACGAGTACTGGACGAGCCTCAACACCAGCGGCGCAGGAACTATTGCCAACGTCTGGCCGGGAATCTATCGTCTGAGCGCATATGTTTTGGGTGAATGGGGCGAGTTGCGCGAAGATGGCGTGAACATTTCAGCGGGCAATACCACCAGTCCGAGCCTGACCTTTACGCCGGAAAACTTCAGCCCCAGCGGCGACGCGGCCATCTGGACCATAGGCACGCCCGACCGCTCCTCGCATGAGTTCCTGCACGGCAAGAATAACTACGGCGGTCCGGAAGCCTGCTCGGGCTGCGACGACCGCGAGTATTTTGGCGCCTGGAATTACTGGGCGGATTTTGCGGCCAACAACGGCTCGGTGGTTTACTATGCGACCGCGGTCGGCGCGAATGCGGCAACCTATAACACGCTGATGTGGAATTACACGCAGTGGAACCAATTCGATCCCGGACTCTATGACGCCGGCAACGACTCCACCGATAACTACGTCAACACCATTCCCGCTTATGTGGCGAGTCTTTCGGGCCACAGCGGCACCAACGGAGTTACAACAACAGTTCCACCCTGGTACGTCTACTTCACGACGACCTCGGCGCAGGCGGCGCAAGGCGGCTACGTTGATTTGTCTGTCGGCTTGGCCTGCGTGGAAGCCAACGTGACTGCATCGCTGAATGGGAACGCGCTTACCTGGAACGCCAAAAATAAGAGTGATTGCTCGGTGCGCAGCGGACTCTCGGGTTACTATCAGTGGGTGGTTTTCGAGTGGCCAACCTCCGACCTTGTGGCCAACGCCAGTCAGGACACTCTGACGATGAGTGTCAGCGGAAATGGGCAGGGCGTCGAGTACGATGCTCTGCGCATGGAAATCTCCAGCGCGGGCGCAAATCCTTCGACCACCGGCTGGCACGACTACGAGTACGTTACGTCAGGCACTTACACCGCGGCCAACGACGCGGTTGCCAATAACTAGACAAGAGTGCGCACTTATCCCTCGACAGGTGCGGTCAGTTGTTGCGGCGTTAATGTTGATAAACCATCCGTCAGATTGACCGGGCGAGAGACCAATCGCAGCGTGGCCGGTTTCAGGCCAGGGCGGCTGGCGGTGATGGTCATGGTTCCTGCCACGAGCGTGGAGCGCACGGAGACGCGATTGACGCCGCACTCGGTATTCAGATAGAGATTGTTGGTGGAATCGATCTTGCCGCTGTTGTAACCGCCGCGCCAGATGCCCGGCCCGTCAAAGGTGAAGTCGATGCGCGCGTCATCGGTGGGGCAGCGCATTCCCTTTGCGTCCACCACCTCGACATCGATGAAGGCGGCGTCCTGGCCATCGGCGTCAAAGCCCCGCGGACCGGTTGTCGATGTCAGCTTGATGGCCGCGGGCTGGCCGGCGGTGGTCAGCTCCTGCTCGGCGGCTGTTTTGCCGGCATTCCTGCCGACGGCGCGCAGCGTTCCCGGCACAAAAGTTACATCAGGAAAGGCGAAGACAAAGCCGTTCACCGGCTTCGCGTTCACGCCCAGCGATTTGCCGTTGAGGAAGAGTTCAACCGACTCGGTGTTAGCGATGACGTAAACGGTCTTCACGGTGGGATGTGCAGGCTGCGTCGGGACGGCAGGCTCCTGCGCAGTGGCAGGCAACTCCGCCGTGGCGGGCTGCACGAGAGGATAACTCCAATGACCGAGAATATGCAGATCGGGCTGATCGTTTTGCATGACGCGATGCGCAAAGTAAATTTCTTTGGGCAGTCGCACCGCATCGAGCTTGCCGCTGACGCGGCAGACCTCGCTCGAATCCTGGCGGCCGTCGGCGTCGGAATCAGTGAAATAAATGGAGGCGTAGCCGGACCATCTGGAATGAGCCGGGTCGGGATTGGAGATGCGGTTCTGCCAATAATCCCAATAGCGTTTGATGCCGGCCAGCGCGAAGCTCTCCGAAGTGAAGAGATAACGTGAGTGCGTTTGCCATGTATCGTTTGGTCCCTTCAACGGATTGAAATAGGGCGGCGAAAATTCATCCCAGAAGCGGCGCGCGCCTTCTTCGCGGAAGTCCTCGGCCTCGATCAGTGGCGCGCGGTCACGGCGTGCTGCGCTGTATCCGCGGAAGATGTCGTCAGGACCGGCGAGCGCGTCGATTCTGGCATCCTGTCCGATCATGACCTCGTATGCTTCAGCGACGGGAGTGAGCGCCGTGTTGGCCGCGGCATCGTCGTTGTCGCGGTCGCTCACCAGCCGTCCGCCGGCGGAATCCCACTGCTGGCGCAGCGCGATCATCTGCCGCATCTGTTCGACGGTCACAACTGTGTTGCCCGCCTCCCAGAATAAAATGCTGGGATTGTTGCGGAAGTAGATTATGGTGGCGCGCATGACTTCGAGACGCTGATCCCACTGGCGTCCGAAGACATCGTGCTCCTTGTCGCCTGCCGGACAGGTTTGAAGAATGCCGTATCGAGCCAGCGCATCGGCGTCCACCTTTTGCGGCGCTACGTGCATCCAGCGGATGTAGTTGCCGTGACAGGCGCGGATGAGGCTGGCGTTGTAGTCGTGCATCCAGTCAGGATAGGCTTGGCCCAGGCCCTCCCACTCGTTCGTGGAGCGCTGCGCAAAGCCCTTCAGGTAAACGAATTTTCCGTTGATGAAGACGCCGCCCTTGCCCGCGCCGCCCTTGAATTCGGTCTGGCGAAATCCGGTGACGGTCTCGACCGCATCGACGACTTTGCCGTCGACTTTCAAAATGCTGTAGACGCGATAAAGGTTGGGATCATCCGTACTCCAGAAGCGCGCATCCTTCAAAGAGCCGGCAGCCGTGTGCAGAGTTTTTTCGCCGTCCATCATATCCACGGCGTCGCCCGTGAAGCGCGCGCAAACTTGCCCGCTGTGATCGACAACGATCGCTGATAATTCCACTGTCGCGCGGTCGCCCGAATCGTTGCGCACTTCGGATTCGACGGTTACATCGCAGGCTTTTTTGGCCAGATCGAAGTTGCCGCCATGCACGTAAACGCCTGAGGTCTCCAGGCCGTAGTAGAGCGGCAACGTCTGGTGAATTTTACCGGTGGCGTGCAGCCAGACGCGGCGATTGATGCCGCCATGATCGGGATTGAAGTCGTTCGAGTTCCACTGAAATTTTGTGCTGGTGGCGCGCTCCTGATAATCCGTGCGGTTGTCCACCTTCACGGCCAGCACATTTTCCTGCGCCCCGAAGTTCACAGCATTGGTGATTTCGATGCCATAGGCGGTGATGCCGTTTTCGTTGAGGCCGACCTGCTTGCCGTTGAGAAAGATTTCGCCGGCCTGACGCATCCCTTCGAATTCGAGAAAGATTTTGCTGCCGGAAAGGTTGGCGGGCAGCTTGAAGTGCTTGCGATACCAGGCGATTCCCTTGTAAGTGCCACCGTCGCCTCCGCTATGCGTAATGATTTTGCGGAAGGAGTCCACATCGTTGAAACTGTGCGGGGTGCTGATGGTGGTCCACTTCGAGTCGTCGAAGGCTGGAGCCTCGGCGCCGGCTGCATCCTCGCGAATAAATCGCCAGTCGAGATTGAAGTTGAGCTTAGCACGCGGCGATAAAGGCGGCGTGAAGCGGTCGGCGGGTGCGGCTGCAAAAGCTTTGCGGCCCGCTGAAAATAGAACGGGAAGACTGGCTGCAGCAATCGCGGCTGTGCTGAGAAATTCGCGGCGTGTGAAGGAAGACTTGGACAATCGAGGCTCCAGAGAATGACAATACGCGCCGACTGGGTTGCGCGTTGCGTACACTTCAATTATCTCTCAGACAACTGGGTGCGTCTCAAGCTCGCGGCTCAGGCTATTCGATAGCGGTGGAGGCAACTTCATGCAGCCAGCCTGGAGCTTTGAGCAGTTCGCGAGGGCGGGAGCCGTCGGCTGGACCAACCAATCCGTCGCGTTCCATCAGGTCGATCAAGTGCGCGGCGCGGCCATAACCGATGCGCAGACGGCGCTGGAGCAACGATGTGGAGGCCTTGCCGAATTCAAAGACCAACTGCACGGCATCGTTGAAAAGCGGATCGTTTTCGTCGGGATCGGCATTGGAGCCGTCCACGTTGGCGCGGTCGTCTTTGGGAGATTCGAGGAACCCTTCAACATACTCGGCCTCGCCTTGCGCCTTCCAGAAATCAACGACGGCTGCGGTCTCTTTTTCACTGACGTAAGGCGCGTGCAGGCGCATCAGGCGGCTGGTGCGCGGCGGCAGGAAGAGCATATCGCCGCGACCCAGCAACGCTTCAGCCCCGTTGCCGTCGAGGATGGTGCGCGAGTCGGTTTTGGTGGCGAGGCGGAAGCTGATGCGCGTGGGGACATTGGCTTTGATGAGGCCGGTGATGACATCGACCGAGGGGCGCTGAGTGGCGAGGATGAGATGGATGCCGACGGCGCGGGACATCTGCGCGAGGCGCGTGATGGACTCCTCGACATTGGCGCGGTCGAGCATCATCAGGTCGGCCAGCTCATCGATGATGATGACGATGAAAGGCAGCGGCTCTTCATCCTCGGCGTCGGCGAAGAGCGAGGGCATATGGCTCTCAAAGAGCTTGTTGTACTGGTCGATGTTGCGGACACTGCGCGAGGCGAGCAGCTTGAGTCGGCGCTCCATCTCGCGCACGGCGTTGCGGAGCGCATTGGCCGCGAGCTTTGGCTCGGTGATGATCGGCGTGAAGAGATGTGGAACGCCTTCGTACATTCCGAGTTCGACGCGTTTGGGATCGACGAGAATGAGGCGGACCTGCGCGGGCGTGGTGCGATAGAGCAGGCTCATAATCATCGCGTTGATGGCTACGGATTTTCCGCTGCCCGTGGAGCCGGCGATGAGGACGTGCGGCATCTCGGCGAGATCGGCGGTGCGGATGAGGCCGTTAATGTCTTTGCCCATTGCGATAGTGAGGCGCGATTTGGCTTTGTGGAAGTCGTCGCTCTCGATGCAATCGCGCAGACTGATGGTCTCACGGCGATGGTTGGGAACCTGAATGCCGACGGTGTTTTTCCCCGGCATACGCTCGATGAGAATGGATTCGGCGCGCATGGCGAGGCAGAGATCATCGGCGAGTCCGGTGACGCGCGAGTACTTGACGCCGGCCTCGGGTTTGAACTCATAGGTGGTGACCATGGGGCCGGGATTGATCTGGACGACCTGACCGAGGACGTCAAACTCGGCGCATTTTTCGACCAGGACGCGGGCTTCGTCGCGCAGTTCGTTTTCGCGGACGGCCTGCGGTCCGTCGCCGGAGTTGAGCAGCGAACTGGGCGGCAGCTTGAAGCCGCTGACGTTCTTTGGCGCGACGGTTGCAGTGTGCAGATCAGCGTCGGCGCGCTCGTGGATGGCGATTACGTTGCCGATTTTTTCCGGCGGCGGAGCGGCTTCTGGATGAGGCGCGGCGACTGGCGCAAAACGCGAAGGCGCGGGAGGCGGAGTAACCGGCTGCGCTAAAGCGGCGTGGGTTGGCGGGGCTTGCGCGGTGATGGGGATGATGGCCGGCGCTGCTTCGGGCGCGTGTTTCGCCGCGTCGCGCTCCCAGATGCTGGGGCTGTGCGCGGATTCTTCGTCATCTGATTTGAGTGCGGCGCGCTGATAGGCGGGAATGTCCTGCGGGTCGAGTTCGGGAGCGCGACGGCGGCGGAAAATTCGGGCAAATAGACTGGGACGCGGCGCGAGCGCGGCCTCCGCTTCTTCCTCCGTGACGAGATGCAGGGCTGGCGCGGTGCTGCTTTCTTCTTCGCGCTCGGCGAGGAGATCGTCGCGGAGTTCGGCGCGCTCCTCGCGCCAGTTGCGCCAGCGGTCGTAGAGAGAAACAAGGTTGCGCCATCGAGCCTGAAGGAATTCATAGATTGCCGAGACGCTGATGGCGGAGGCAAACCAGAGGCCCGTGGCGGCCAGCACTCCGGCGACCAGCCATGCGCCCTGAATGTTGAGATAGGCGACAAGCCAGCCAGAGATAAGTTTGCCAAGGACGCCCTCGACAGGAATGACGCCGAGCCAGAGCCAATGCCAGGGCAGCAGCGCGAAGACGGCGGGCGTAAAGGCGAGCGCGAGGATGGAGCCGAGCCAGCGCAGCCACGCAAGGCCGCCGGGACGAGAGCGCATCCAGGTCCAGCCGAGGCCGCCGATCCACAGAGGCAGCAAGAATGCGCTGAGGCCGAGGAGTTGCAGCAGCAGATCGCTGAGTGTTGCGCCGAAGAGGCCGATGGAGTTGCGCACGGCGCTGGGGCCGGAGGCAGTGTTGAGCGACGGGTCGGTGGAGTGATAAGTGGCCAGCGAAAGAAAAACGAGCAGAGCGGTCAGCAGCAGCACGAGGCCTAAAAAGATATTCAAAGCCCGGCTGCGCGTCGGCGCGAGGACAATGCGAATGGGTTTCATGGCGATGGCGCTCCGTCTCGCTGGGCGCTCCGGGCGGACGAAGAATTCCGGAGCAATCTATATTATCCGCGCAGGAGGTGTGGAATTTGGGCAAAAATGGACAAGAGGAACCTTGCTGTGGACCCCCGCGCGGATGTTCAATTTTGTATTGGAGCGTCTGGAATGGTAGGTCGGGGTTTTAACCCCGACACATCAAACCTGACAATTCAACAGGGCTTTAGCCCCTGGGGTATGCTTCTCTTCACAAGCAATGCCCACCTACGCGCTCACGTCTACGACCTATCAACGGCGTGCTCTCTTCGTTCGCACCGCGAACGCAGAACTGCTCGTGAAGACGCTCTTTCACTACCGCGATCAAGGTCGCTACAAGTTGCACGGCTTCGCTATTATGCCGGAACATATCCATGTCTTGCTGACTCCGTCGTCCAATCAGACTATTGAGCGATGCGCCCAATGCATCAAAGGTGGATTCTCACACGAAGTGCGGGCACAGTACGCTGGTGAGGTCTGGCAGGTAGGATTTCATGAGCACCGTATTCGCGATGAGCAGGATTTTCGCAACCAACTTGAATATATTGCGGCCAATCCCGAACGCCGCAGGCTTGTGGAATATGCGTTCGTCCACACGCGATTTCTTGATCGAATCGATCCGATGCCTGTGGAATTTACCAGCTTGTAGTGTTTGCGAACGAGGACGGAAAAGCATACCTCAGGGGCTAAAGCCCTGCGTTCATGAGGCAATAGGATTGCCGGGGATAAATCCCCGGCCTACCAGATAAATCCCCGCCAACCATCCCCGGCCTAATAGACTCTGCCAGGAAGAAATGAACAGACTAGCTGCCGAGATACTTGCTTCCCCACAGCAGCAGCGCCGCGCCGAGAATGATGCGGTAAATTGCAAAGACCGTAAAGCCGTGCTTGCGCACCCAATGAAGGAACCACTCGACGACGCCGAGAGCCACGATGAAGGAGACGACGAAACCGATGATGAGCACGATCCAGTTGTCGGTGGTCATCACGACGTGGGCCGCGCCGCCGCCGCTGGGAAAGACTTCTTTTTTGAGATCCCAGATGGTCGCGGCGATCATGGTGGGGATGGAGAGCAGGAAGCTGAATTCCAGCGCGGTGGGGCGGTCAAGGCCGGCGAGCTGGCCAGAGGCGATGGTAGACATGGAGCGCGAGGTTCCGGGGAAGATGGCCGAGAGCGACTGGCAGAGGCCGATCCAGATGGCCTGACTAAGTGTCATCTCTTCCACGTGATTGGTGTTGGATTCGTAGCGCTGACTCCATACATCGACGATCCACATGACGATGCCGCCGATGAGCAGCGCCAGCGCGATCACGGTAAGGCTGCCGAGATGTTTATCGCTCCACTTGTGCAGCAGCAGCGCAGGCGCGGAGGTAAATGCGAAGGCGATCAGCGTAAGCGAGATGGGATGAGTCAGCCAGTTGCGGTCTCCGTTTTCTCCTTTGGGGAAGTTGCGGAAGAAGGCGACGATGCGGCTGAGATAGAGCAGCAGCAGCGCCAGGATCGCGCCCAACTGAATGACGATGGTGTACATCTTCCAGTAGGGATCGTCGAGAGGAATCTTCATCAGTGCTTCGGTGATGCGCAGGTGCGCCGTCGAGCTGACCGGGAGAAATTCGGTCAAGCCTTCCACAATGCCGAGCAGTACAGACATGATGTATACGTTCACGAAGCCTCCAGGGATATGAGGGGTACGGCTCTCCCAGCCGATGCATCAGGCAGGAGTGCCTATAACTCATTTGAACACGAGAGCCAGAAGTGAGGTGTAAAATCCAGTTATTCGGTAGAGTTTGGCTAACATCTTCTCAGCTCGCCGGTCTGAAAGAGTAGATTCAGTAACTGGAATCAGGCGTAATCCATACTCAAGAATCTTTTGGAGGATGAATGAGAAAGTTCGTTCACACCACGCTACTGTTTGCTTGCGGAATTTTAGCGGCATATCCACTCAATGCTCAGTCTGAAATGCCGCAGTCCAATCAATTGACAGTCTTTGTCAGTCCTCTACAGGGATCCGATGCTGAGTTAGCTAAATCCATCCGGGAAAAGTTGATCAGAGATTTTGAAAAACATGGCATTTTGGTAACCGAATCCCAGGAGAGCGCCGATGCGATTCTGACCGGTTCTGGATTGATGCAATCATCATTTGCAACTAGTCTCGGCCACCGTCCCACGCTTCGCATCCACGCCAGTATGCGGCTGGTCAACAGGAATGGCGTGGCGCTGTGGATAGTGGATGTGTCCAGTAGCCGATATGCGGTGAGCGAATCCGCCAGCTTTGTCGAGAAGGTGACCGAAGGGGTTGCAAAGGTTCTCTCCGAAGAGAGCAAAAGAAGAAGCAATGAACCTATAGCGTAAAAGATAAAAGGATAGGATTGACGGTCAACCCACTCCCAGCTCTCAAAGCGAAACCATGGGCGTCCGGCAGTATTTCTCGTCGATTGCGATGCAAGAGGTTCTCTACGCCACTTGAAAGCCCTGTAGGTGCCGTTCGAGCTCCGAGGCCAGTTTGGCCAGATCGCCGCAAGCCGAGACGGTTTGTTCTCCAGAAGCAGCAGCGTACTCCGTGAACTTCGCGATTGAATTCATGCTTTCGGTTACATGGTTGACAGCCGCGCTCTGCTGACTGACTGCGCTGGCAATCTGCTGCACCATATTTCCTTCCTCGCGCGATAATTTCACAATCTCATCGAGAGCGGTGCTGCACTCCTCGACCATCTTCATGCTTGTGTTTACCTGTTCCCGGCCACTCTCCATCGACTGAACGGCATTTCCGGTCTCGCCTTGAATCGATGAGATCATGCTGGAAATCTCGCGCGTAGCGGTGGTTGTTCTTTCGGCCAATCGCCTCACTTCGCCGGCCACCACGGCGAACCCGCGTCCCTGCTCGCCGGCGCGCGCGGCTTCGATGGCGGCATTCAGAGCCAACAGGTTGGTTTGGCCGGCAATCTCCTCAATCACGCCAACGATGCGGCCAATCTGTTCCGAGCTTTTACCCAGCGATTCAATCTGCGCCGCGGCTTGCGAGGTAACATCAGCGGCGCGACGAATCACCTGCATTGTTTCGCCAACCATCCGATGGCCCTGTTCGGCGGCCGTTTTGGAGGCGTCGCCGGAGTTGGCCGCATCCCTGGAACCATTGGAGACCTGGATAATTGCCGCCGCCATCTCCTCCATGGCGGTTGCCACCTGTTGCGTCTGGCTGGTGTGTTCGCGTGAGCGCGCGGAAGTATCCTGAGCAGTGGCCGTCAACTCACTGCTGGCCGACGCGGTGCGACCCGCCGCCTCCGCAATATCTTTCAGCAAGCTCCGGTAAGAAGCGATGGTGCGATCGAGCGCATCGGCCATCTCGCTCATCTCGTCGTTTGAATCCACATTGAAAGTGCGCGATAGATTGCCGGCGGCCATCGCCTCCAGCACATCGATGGCCCTGCGCACCGGCCTCACAATACAGCGTGAGATAGCTATGCCCAAAAACGATAGCAAGATTGCGATGATCGCAAAGATCGCGCCAAGTTCGATGTTTCTGGTCTGAATGGTCGCGGCAGCATTTTTTTCCAGGTTCGGAATCCAGTCGGCAGTCAACCCGGAGAGCTTGTCGTTCGCCGCCTTCTGGCGAGCAAACAGCGGGTTCATCTTGTCGATGCGCACTTTGCGGGCGGCTTCGCGATCTCCGGCCAGCAGCGCTGGAATATACTCCTTCTCCGCGATTGCAAACCACTCCTCGCCTGCCGGTCCGGCCTCCGTGCGCATAAGATCGCGGATGGCGCCGGCGGGCAGTGCGTCGCTGTAATGTTTTTGCGAATCCGTGAATGCCTGATGATCCTGACGGAGCAACTCGACCGCCTTGCGCGTCTCATCGGGCGTGGATGCATCTTCAGCAGCAATTGCCGCGGGCAGCGCCGCTACCAGACTGGCCGGTGGATCATAGCAATCCCCCGCCAACTGATAGCCGAGGGCAATCTTCTGGTACATCAGCGAATTGATGCATACGGTGCGCAGCGTTGAAAAGGAGAGGCACGCATATACAGCCAGCCCGACCACTGCCGTGCCCGTGATCAAGCCTAACTTGACGGAAAACTTCATCGACCCGAAGATGTTCATGGCTTATACCCCTTTCACTTGCAAGGAGCAGAATCCACCCAGCGAGTGGTTCAGGTTTGCTGCGAATCCCATCCAAGAAAAAATAAATGGAATTCCGCAGCAAATAACTGGGTCTTGCATCAACCCTATCGACAGGAATCGTTCAAATAATAGATACATAATTGTTGCGTAAAATTAGATATTACAAATATCCCATCCTCAGATTTCCAGAATCACCGGCATAATCATTGGTCTGCGTCCAGTCGTCTTCTGGATGAGGCGCTTGAGGTCGGCGCGGACCTTTTCCTTGACCATGCCGTAGTCGGCTCTCTGTTCAGTGTTGAGGCTGTCGAGAGTTTTCAGAACCAGTTCGCGGGCCTGCTCGGTGATGTCCGCGCCACCGAAGCCGCGCATGACCACTTCCGGCTGCTGCTCCACCTTGCCTGTGCGTTTGTTGATGGCCAGCACCACCAGCACCACTCCGTCTTCCGACAGAATGCGGCGGTCGCGCAGGACGAGGTCTTCGACTACGTCGATGGACGAACCGGAATCGATCAGCACGCGGCCGGTTGTGATCTTGTCCTTCTTGCGGGCGTCGTTCTTGTCCAGCTCCAGTACGTCGCCGTCTTCGATGACGATGGCGTGTTCGACCGCGCCGGTGTCGAGCGCGAGTTGCGCGTGGCGGCGGAGATTGCCGTAGTTGCCGTGGACGGGAATGAAGAATTTGGGGCGGACAAGATTGATGAGCAGGCGCATCTCTTCCTGCGAGCCGTGGCCGCTGACGTGGATAAGGCCGTTGGAGCCGTTGTCGTAGATGACGTTGGCGTCGCGGCGATAGAGATGGTCGATGACGCGGAAGATGCTTTTTTCGTTGCCGGGAATCACGCGCGAACTGAGGATTACGGTGTCGCCGGGATCGATGGAGGCGTGCTTGTGGTTGTCCACGGCGACGCGGCTGAGGGCGGACATCGGCTCGCCCTGCGTACCGCTGATGAGCAGCATCAACTGCTCGGGCGCGTAGTCGCGCATCTGGTTGGGATTGATGATGAGTCCCTGCGGCGGCTCGATATAGCCAAGATCCTGCGCGATCTCGGTTGAATCCATCATCGAGCGACCGATGACGGCGACCTTGCGGCCATGCGCGCGGGCGAGATCGAGCGCGATGCGGATGCGATAGATGGACGAAGAGAAGCAACTGAAGAAGAGCTTCTTTTTGGTGCGCGAGAAAATCTCGTCGAGACGCGGGATGACGGCTGATTCGCTGGGCGTGTAGCCGGAGCGCTCGACGTTGGTCGAGTCTTGCAGCAGCGCGAGGACGCCGCGCTTGCCGTACTCTGCGAATGTGTGCAGATCAAAAAGTTTGCCGTCGAGCGGCGCGAGGTCGATCTTGAAGTCGCCGGTGTGGATGACGACGCCGACCGGAGTTTCAATGGCCAGTGATACGGCGTCAACCAGCGAGTGCGTGACGTGGATCGGCTCGATGGTGAAGGGGCCGACGGTGAATTTTTCCTTGGGAACAATCTCGATCAGCTCGGTCTCGTCGAGCAGGCCATGCTCTTCAAGATTGCCCTCGACATAAGCCAGCGTGAACTCGGTGGCGTAGACGGGAACCTTGATCTCGTTGAGAATCCAGGGCAGGCCGCCGATGTGGTCCATGTGGCCGTGGGTGAGGACGATGGCGCGAACATGTGCCTTGTTCTCGACCAAGTAAGTAATGTCGGGGACAACAACATCGACGCCCAGCAGCTCCGACTCGGGAAACATCAGGCCGGCGTCGATCACGATAATCTCGTCTTCCCAGCGGATGGCCATGCAGTTCATGCCGAACTCGCCGAGACCGCCCAGGGGAATGATTTTCAGTTTTTTAGTTTGCATCTGTCAGTTACGATGCTAACACCGATGGACTATGGAGTGTTTTTCAAGCAAGGCAGGGAGTTCTCGTCTCAAAAAAAGTTTCGGTTCAGCGACACGCATTTGGCGCGCCGCTGAACCGAAATGTGATTGATTCGCCGTTGTTGCGTTTTACTCGCTGGCCGCCGGTCCAGGCATATCTGCCGAGAAGCTGGTGGACAATCCACCGGTAAGCGGAACAGCCGTGGAATTCCAAGTGACGGTTGCGGAGGTGAGGCCGGAGCGGCTGGCCGTGACGGACAGTGTGCCGGCTGTAAGCGAGGAACGGACGAAGACGCGGTTGATTCCGCACTCCGTATTCAGATAGAGGTTGTTGGTGGAGTCGGTGATGCCGCTGTTATAGCCGCCGCGCCACGTTCCCGGTCCGGAGAAGGTGAAGTTGACCTGGGCATCGTCGGTAGGAATGCGATTCCCATTTGCATCCACTACTTCAACATCGATGAAGGCAATGTCAGTCCCATCGGCTCTCATGCCGCCGGGTGCGGTAGTCAGCGTGAGTTTGATCTTCGACGCCGCGCCGGGCGTAGTCAAAGTCTCAGTCGCCACAACTGTTCCCGAGGCATTCAGGCCTTCGGCTTCGAGAGTCCCAGACGCCCATGTGATGTTTGGAAAAGCATACAGGTTATCACCTGCAACTCCTGCTGTTAGGACGGGAGAGGTCTGGGTTCCCAGTGATGTGCCGTTCAAGAGCAGTTTCACTTGCGTGATGCCGCCGCTCCAATGATTGGCAACCACATATTCAGTTTTCTTTGTGCCGGCGGGGTAATCCCAGTGGCCGAGGATATGAACGGAGGGAGTGTAATTCCTTATCGTCTGGAAGGCGTAGTAAAGGTCCTTGGGCAGACGAACCGCATCCACCTTGCCGCTGACTCGGGCGACTTCGCTCGAATCCTGCCTGCCGTCGGCATCGCTATCCGAGAAGTAAATCGACGCATATCCCGACCACTTGGAGAAGGAGGTGTTGGTGTAGGCCGTGCCGTCGATTGTGGTGGCGCCGGTATCGGCGTTGCCAATGCGATTTGCGTGATACCAGAACAAGCGTCCGATACCGCCGCCCGGTGTACCGGTCGTGCCGCCATAGACAAAGGTGTCCTGGTTCAAGCCATAGGTGTCGTTCGTCCCCTGCTTGAATCCGTAGAAGGGCGGCGAGTAGATATCCCAGTAGCGTCGCGCCGCTTCATCGCGGAAGTCCTCCGCTTCGAGAAGGGGCGCGGTATTGCGGCGCAGGGCGGTGTAGGCCCGGAACATGACGCCGGAGTTCGCCTGATCCGCTGGCTTCAGGTCCGTATCGGAAACCGCATCCGTCGAGGCATCCTCGCCGACCATCACGCCGTAGTATTCGGCAATGTCATTGAGCTCGGCATTATTGGTGTTGTTGGAATCGCCGCGATAGCCCATGGCGCGTCCGTTGTTCGGGTCATATTGCTTCCTCAGATTCACCATCTGCGTCATTTGCGACGCTTCGACAGGGCTATTGCCCGCCTCATAGGCGATCACGCTGGGGCTGTTGCGGAAGTAGATGATGCTGGCCGTCATGACAGCCACGCGCTGATTCCACTGAGTGCCTGTGACATCCGCTTCGGCGTCGCCGGCGGGGCAGATATTAGCAATCCCGAAATGGTCGAAGGAGGAGACATCGACACGCTGCGGAGAGACGTGCATCCAGCGGACATAATTGGAGTACGAGGCGTTGATCATGCTGGCGGTGTAGTCGTGCATCCAGTCCGGATAGGCCTGACCCACTGCCGCCCATTCATTCGAGGAGCGCTGGGAGAAGCCATTAAAATACGTCCAAACGCCATTGAGCCAGACACCGCCGGTTTCAGCGCCGCCCTTGAATTGCAGTTCGCGGAATCCGGTTACCAGGCTGCTGGAATCCACGACCGTGCCGCCGACGGAGAGGTTGTTGTAGACCGTGTAGAGATATGGATCGGTCGGACTCCACCAGTGCAATCCCGTGGCCGCTACGGATGCGGTTAGAACTTGCTTGGCGCCGGCCGCAATTGCGGTTGCCGTGCCGGTGAGCGTAGCAACCGCAGTCCCTTTCTGGTTGACTACTACGGCCGACAAGGTCACGGTCTGGCTGGAGGTGGTATCGTTTTCCACCTCGGACTCGACCGTAATGGTCGCGCTATTCCCCGATATATTGAAGTTGCTTGCATAAATGTACGCGCCCTGGGTTCCCAGGCCGTCGAACAGCGGCAGAGTCTGGTGGACGGTGCCCATTACCCACAGATTGACATGATGGTTGAGGCCGCCGAAGTCAGGATAGAGGGCCTTTCTATTCCACTGAAACGCCGTCGCGGTAGCCTGTTCCTGGTAAGTGGTCGTGTTGTCGATATAGACCGCCAACTGGTTGTCCGTGGTGCCGTAGTTCAGGTGGCTGGTGATATCCACGCCATATGCCGTGACTCCGTTCTCCGAGAGTCCCACCTGAGTTCCGTTCAGGTAGATGACGCCGGCTTGCCGCATCCCCTCAAACTCCAGGTAAACCTTGTCGCCTTTCAGGCTGCTCGGGATCAGGAAGTGCTTGCGGTACCAGACCTGGCCGGTAAAGCTACACGTGTCTCCGCTGCTATGGCTGATCAGGCAGCGGAACGAATCGACGTCGTTGAAGGTGTGCGGGGTGCTGACCGTGGTCCAGGATGAGTCGTTGTAGCCGTAAGCCTGCGCTCCGGAGACATTCGACTGAAGGAAGAGCCAGTCCATATCGAAGTTGTACTTCACCCGCGCGGTTGTAGGCGGTACGTATTGCGCATAAGCATAAGGCGCAACAAGGGTTAGCAGTAGGGCAGCAAAGATGGCAACGGTCAAGCACGCGCTCAGACGATATGCGAGTGCCCGCCTGTAGGGGGGGGTGTTGTGCTGGGACATGATTTCTCCTTATTTTGGTACCCTCCTCAAAATTCAATAGGGAAGGTACGGTTTGTCAGGCTATGCCCCGAAGGATGCGCCTGTCAAGATAATTTGTTGTCATATCCGGCAATATCAACTGCATCACTGCTATGCATACCTTTATCCCCAAATCTGAGGCCGGATGATAGAGCTGTCTTGCTGGGTAACGTAATTGAGTTAATAGCAAAATCTTAGTTCCCCGCGGAAATTTTTACTCCCGTAACTAATTATTTTTATTTTATTGTTGACAACTCAATCGAACAATATCTAGCATAATTGCCGGGTTTGAAAGTGTTTCCGTATCGGAGCAGAAGCATCTCCGAACCAAAACACTCGACGGCACACCAGCAAGTCAGGCGACTCGAATGTCTCATAAAATCAGCCTGGGCAGATTTTATGAGATGTGTGGCCGGTCTTGGATTGAATGCCCCAAACTGATCCACCCATTTTTCATGGAGGAAAAATGCGTATCAAGTATTCATTCTCTCTCCTTGCCGCTCTGCTTCTCGGCGGCGCGCTGCAACTCGCTCACGCGCAACTCGCTCTCACCGAAAACAGTGCAACCGAGTGGACTGCCACCAACGGCACTATTACGGTGAACTTCAATCCGGAAGCTGGGGAACTGTTTGGTGTCTACCTGAATGCCTACTCCAGCGACAATCTGGTCGATCTGACCCAGACCGGCGGCGACGGCAATCCCAAGGGCCTGTACATGGATAACACCGGCACAAATATGGGAGGATTCGGTCCTACAGGCGTAACTCCGACGGCGGGCTATCACCTGGACAGCGGTGTCTATCTTGACTGGTGGATCAGTTGGGCGGCCGGTTCCGGAAGTCCGTTTACCTGGACGGTGCATTACGCTCTCTTTCCCAACGACCCAACGGTATGGACCTATGTTGTGTCCAACTACGATTCGGCTGAAGGCAGCGCCAACATGGGCCAGGTCCAGTATGTGAATCGCATCAGCTGGGTCTACTTCTACGACACCTACGAGTACAACGAGGGGCTGAACAATCTGGGCGGCTGGTCGCTTACGCTTCCTCCTAACGCGGATGTCAACTCCGGCGATCCGGGGCGCGCTGTGCAGAATGCCTGCGTAGACCTGCACGGCTTCACGGATCTTCCATCCTCTGGCTGGGGACGCGAGTTCTATACCAAGTACGATTACTCGACTTTTGAGTATCTGCACCAGGCGCAGTGCCTTTACGGCAGCCAGTTCTCCGCCTGCTCGATCTTCCCCAGCACGGAGAGCAATGAGGGTGGTCCGACCAAACAGAATCTGGCCTTCACTACGAATATTCTGATGGGCGAGCTGAACTCCAACCATCTGAATAACAACACGCCCGGTTACACGCCCACGACAAATGGCCAGACACGCATCTTTGGCCCGGTGGGCTTCCAGTACAGGGAGGGCGTTTCCGGCGCCACGGCTTACACCGACGCTGTGAATTCGATCTCCGGCGCGTTGACGAACTTCAACAATGACAACATCCTTAAGAATGCCGGCTATGTTGCGACCGGAACCACTCGCGGCACCGTAAAGCCCACCATCACCGGCGGCGGCTCCAGCTCGGCGAATACCGCTTGGGCGGTGCTGGCCGATCAAAACAAGACTTTTCAGTATTCGGGCGTCGGATACCAGTATTGGACGGCCCTCAACTCCAGCGGCGCGGGAACCATCTCCAACGTCTGGCCTGGAACCTATCGGTTGAGCAGCTATGTACTGGGCCAGTGGGGCGAGTTGCGCAAGGACGGGATCACCGTCACGGCCAACACCACCACCAGCCCCGCATACACCTTCACGCCTGAGAACTTCAGCCCCAGCGGCGACGCCGCCGTATGGACCATCGGTACGCCGACTCGCTCCTCCGACAAGTTCCTGCACGGCTCGAACACCGCCAACGGTGCGCAATCCTGCAATGGATGCGATGATCGCGAGTACTTTGGCGCGTGGAACTACTGGGCGGACTTCTCAGCCAATAATGGTTCTGTGGTTTACTACGCGACCGCTGTCGGCTCGACTGCCGCGACGAACAACCTTCAGAAATGGAATTACACGCAGTGGAACGAGTTCGATCCCGGCCTGTATGACTCCGGCAACGACACCACCGACAACTAT
>Ga0181520_10000460_pt1 | contig 90525 bp, 61 predicted proteins | sample PEATcosm2014_Bin_29_FD_132451 | JGI IMG/M metagenome (GOLD analysis project Ga0181520, IMG submission 132451) | Peatland microbial communities from MTU Mesocosm Facility, Houghton, MI, USA - PEATcosm2014_Bin02_30_metaG | ecosystem: Environmental > Terrestrial > Soil > Wetlands > Peat | place... | reverse complement strand
TTCGGTGTCGTGGCGCCTTCACTCGCCACCTCGAATTGGAAGTTGAGCACGGAGGCCGCATTCGAGAATGGAACTCTGACTCCGACGATCGCGAGTCAGCACGCCTATTGCGCCGGCCCGGCCTCGGAAGATTCCGATTTGCAGTCGCGGCAAACGCGCTTGCGGCGCATTCGCGTGCTTGTCGGAATCTTCGGGCGCATGATCGTTAGTTTTCAAGGCAACCGGTCGTACATTCCCTTGGCATGCGAGGCCACGATTCCAAGGCGGTGAGCGCGGATGAACCGGCCAGCAGTTCGAGAATGCCCTGCCTGGAAACTGTGATCACTTGGCTGCCGGGGCCGCCTTCTTGTGACCTACGAAGTTGTGTGCTTCGTGACAGTTCACACACGTCTTGCCTTTCATGAATGGATCAGACTTCAGTTGTGCCACCTGATCGGTGTGACAAGTGTCACAAGTGCTTAACGCTGGCTTGCCCGCGAAGTCCTGTGCCGTTGTCTCGCCATGGCACGTGGTGCATTCCACACCGTTGGCGCTATGCGGACTGGCTTTCCATTGGTCATACAACGCCTTGTGGCAGGTGGCACAGGTATCCCCGGCTGGAATCAGCCGATGGTGGATATGCGTGGCTTGATCCTGCTGAGCAATGGAAGGTTGGGCGGCAATAGCCAAAAAGAGAAAAGCGAACAGGCTGAGACCGAATATGCGCGCACAGAAACGATTCACGGATAAACCTCCTGAGTATGGTTTCCAAGTATCGAACCGGCGATGACTGCAATCAGTGATCTACATCACGTCTCACCGGAAGGCAATCTGTGCGCTGGCTGCGAGGCCTTTTGCCAAACGAATGTCCACAAACCTTGCTTGATTCCTCTGTCCGGCGCGGCGGTCGCGCAAGTTCATGCGCTATGGCGCGTCCGTTCGCCACCGCCTCGGGTGATGCGTTGCTGTCACCTGAGTCGGTCAGCCTCACAATTGGCAACAAACCGAGCCGTTGAGGAACCCTGTTCGACCCGTTCAAATCTGCGGGCCAATACCCAAAGCCCCAATCGAGCCAATGTGTTGCGATTCTTGGCGAGTCACGCTATAGGGGCCTGTGATTTCAGCCCGGACGTTGCTCGCATTATGCAGAATAGCTGAGCATGATTCCCACCCGCTTCCAACTGTCTGGGAGGGCCTGCCGCCTCAGGGAAGGCAGATTCGGTCGGAAGCCATGTCCGGCAAGAGATGCAAGCAGGAACCCCGGACGGTGGGCGACATATGAGGAGCCATAGGCTCGAGTTAGCCCGGCCTTAAGCCTATCCGCGCATCAGCGCCGATCGAGGCCATCGAATCGGGCTGACACACGCCCGCGCCGGAAGGCAACAGTCCTGAAAAGGCGAAAGCCCTTCGCAAGAAGCGAAGGGCCTTCGAGTTAGGTTGTGCGATCTACTTCGTGACTTCGGACAAAGCAGCCGAGGTGCTTGTCTGGAAGTCGGTGTCCCCAACGTAGGTTGCTTTAATGGAGTTGGTTCCCGCTGCCAGCGAACTGGTAGTGAGAACGGTACTCCCGTTACTCAGTGCGGCGGTCCCGATGCTCGTTCCGTTGGATTGAAAGACGACACTCCCGGTGGGTGTACCCGCTACAGAAGAGGTGACCTTAGCAGTGAAGGTAACTGACTGGCCGTGAGCGGATGGGTTCACAGAGGAAGTCAACACCGTGGTTGTGGACTCAGCATGGATGACTTGCGAGACGGCCGTCGAAGTGCTGGCCTTGTAGTCATCGGTTCCGGCGTAGCTGGCCGTGATGGAGCTGGTTCCCACCGGCAGCGCCGTAGTCTTCATGGTGGCCACCCCGCTGGCAAGGGTTGCGGTCCCCATGCTGGTTCCATTCGCCAGGAAGGTGACCTTTCCAGCCGGTGTTCCTCCCGACACTGACTTCACAGTTGCCGTGAAGGTCACCGGCTGGTCGTAAGCGGCTGGATTGAGCGAAGAAGTCAACGTTGTGGTTGTGTCGGCCACTACGATGACTTGCGAAACGGCGGTTGAAGTGCTTGTCTTGAAGTCCAAGGTGCCTTCATAGATTGCGACAAGCGAGTGGGTTCCCAATGCCAGCGCAGTGGTCTTGAGAATGGCATCTCCGCCGGAAATGGTTCCAGTCCCGATGCTATTCCCATCCGCCAGAAAGACTACCTTACCGGTTGGCTCTCCCGCCGTGGCAGACTTTACGGTTGCCGTCAAGGTAACGGACTCGCCGTAAGCGGACAGCAGCGGCGCTGACTTCAACGTCGTGGTCGTATCATCCGCATGCGTAACCTCTGAGAGAGAGCCGGAAGCGCTGGCCTTGTACTCGGCGGTTCCCGCATAGCTTGCCGTAATTAAGTTGGTTCCGACAGTTAATGCGGTGGTCTGGTAGGTGGCTGCGCCGTTCGCTAGGGTTTCGGTCCCAACGTTGGTTCCATTCACCTGGAAGGTCACGGTTCCAGTCGGCTTTACCGCGGAGGCAGATGTGACCGTTGCGGTGAATGTAACGGATTCGTCGTAGGCGGACGGGTTTTGTGAAGAAGTGAGCACCGTGGCAGTGGGTTCCACGTCGATCGCTTCGGAGACAGCGGTGGAAGCGTTGGCCTTGTAGTCGGTCGATCCGCTGTAGGCCGCGGTGATGGAGCTTGTCCCCAGCGGTAACTGGTAAGTGGCAAAGGTTGCAACTCCGTTGGAGAGATTTCCAGTCCCGATGCTGGTTCCATTCGCCAGGAAGGTCACTGTTCCACCCGGTGCTCCGGATGTGGCAGGCGTGACGGTGGCTGTAAAGGTGACCCACTCTCCAAAGTCCGATGGGTTCAGCGAGGAAACAACTGTTGTGGTTGTGGTCGCTGCACCAGTCACCAAGGTTACCGCCGACGAGGAGCTGCCGCTGAAGTCCGCGGACCCGCCGTAGGTCGATGTGATGGTGTAACTTCCCAACGGAATCGTCGAAGTCGTGAATTTGGCGACGCCATCCACAATCGAACCACTTCCAAGGCTCGAACTGTTTGCATAGAAGGTCACGTTTCCTGTGGGCGTTCCCCCGCTGGAAGTTACCGTTGCCGTAAAGGTTACGGATTCACCGTAAGACGATGAGTTGGTTGAAGAGGTGAGCGCCGTCGCTGAAGATGCCTTGTTGATGGTCTCCTTCAACACAGCCGAATTGCTGCCCGCGTAGTTACTATCTCCCGCATAACTCGCGGTGATCGAATTGGCTCCGCCGGCCAGCGTGGCGATGGGGAAGGAAGCAACGCCGCTGCTGTTCAGCGACGCATATCCAATGAACGTGGAGCCGTTGTAGAAATTCACCAGACCGGTCGGGGTTCCGGAGACGGAAGAACTGACCTTCGCGCTCAACGCGACAGTGCTCCCGTAGACTGCCGGGTTCGGAGTTGCGGTTAGCGTCGTCGTCGTGGTCTGAAGCACTGCCTGGGTCACGCCGGCGGAAGCACTATTGAGCCAGTTCGCCGTTCCACTGAAAATGAAATACACGACATCGCTGCCGATAGGAAGTTTTGAAGTGGTCAAGGTTGCCGAGCCGCCGGAAAGAGTAACGGTGCCGAGTTGAGTGGACCCGCTGGTGAACGAGACGGTCCCGGTCGGCGTGCCGGCATCGGTACCCGCAACCGTGGCCTTCAGGGTCACCGCGGTCCCGCTCACCGATGGATTCGGCGACGAGGTGAGAGTGCTGGTGGTTGCCGACGCAACCTGGAAGGTATCGACATTGCCCTTCTCCGTGTTGCCGGCCACGTCGACGCTCCAGTAGTCGAGCGTGTGCGTGCCCACCGTCGAAATTGTGAACGAGCCTCCGTAGAGGGTCGTCGTTCCGCCGTCGACGGTGTAGTACGTCGCCGCAACTCCACTTGCATTGTCGGTGGCCTTTAGGACGATCGTGACGCTGTTCTTCCAGGCCGACGCGTTCAACACGCCATTGAAGCCCGCAGTGGTGACCGGAGGCGTGTAGTCGATCGAGAAAGCCTGTGTGAAAGGCTGGTCGAAGTTGCCTGCTTTATCTTCCGCGAACGCGATGACGTTCTGGGTTCCTTGCGTGGTCAGATTCAACCCCGAGCTGTAGATGGCGCAGGCGCCTGCGTTCCCGGTACCGCAGGACGAGTTGTTGATGCCGTAGAAAATATTCGCAACTCCCGATGCTGCGCTGCCGCCAGGATCGGTCGCACCCAGCGTCAAGTTCACCGGACCGGTGTACCATCCGGACGAGTTTGGATACTCCGGACTGTCGTTGACATAGAGTTGCGGCGGCACGGTGTCATAGCAGAGGGGTCCGTAGCTTTCCGGGTAACCGGAATTACCCGAGGTGTTCCAACCCTGGTTATTCCATCCGCGCGCCCAGGCTGTGTGGCAGCCCTGACTAACGCCACCCGAGCAGCCATTGGGCTCGAAGGCAAGGCAGCCGGTTGAGCCGTTGGGGAACTGCGGGCCGTCCCAGAAAGAGTTGCCGGAGCCGCCGTGCTGCTCACTGCGGGGGTCGGAAGGGATCGAATCCCAGCCTTGGGTCTCGCCGGCGATGCCGGTACCCGGTGTGCTGCCGGAGGGTTCCCAGTCGTGAATCGTCCAGTTTACGGTCTGGTTGGTGTTGTACCACTTGTTGGTGGCCGGGCCATCCCAGGTGATGTAGGGTTCGCCGGAGGCGGGAATGACTTCCCAGTTGATGGCCCAGGCAAGCTGCAGCATGTTGGCCGAGCCCCAGCCGGTGACTTCATCGTAGCCAGGGCCCGCGCAATAGGGCGTCAGGTGGTTACTCGGGTTCACAGTGATGTCATTGGAGTTGCAACCCTGCGTGATGTCGTAGAACGGGGAGTGCGCCGCATTGGGATGAGTTCCCTCGGCGTAAATGGGGTAGTTCGCGTTGCCGATCGGGGCGCAGGCAGATGTGCCCGAACCACAGATGCTGCCGATGCTGAGCAGATAGGCATTTGCTTGAGCAAAGAAACCGGCCAGCATCGGCGCGGCAACGCTGGTGCCTCCGGGGTGAATCCATGAGCCGTCAAAATACACGTCATGTCCGTGCGTTGTGTCCAGAGCCAGATCGGGCACTGCGCGCTTGGAGAAGCCCAACGGGGACTGGTAGCTGGGCGCCGGCCAGTATTCGCTGAAGCCGCCCGTGCTGCCGCCGCCGTTCGAACCGCATGAGTCCGAGGTGGGTGGGTTTGCATTCGGGTTCCCCGGGTTGGTTCCGCCCGTCCAGGCGACCTCATAGGGGTTGCCTTCACTCAGTTCCGTTCCGCCAGCTCCAACCACGTTGGGATCCGAAGACGGAAACTGAACCGCAAGCGCGGCAGTACAGCCTGCCGTGGCGCCCTGGTCGCCTGTGGCAGCCACCAGGGTCCAGCCCTCGCCCGCCATTTGGGAGAAGATCTTGTCCACCGACTGCATGGTGGTGTTGTACGTATCCATCTCTGGATTGCTGCTGAACTGAATGTTCTCCTCCACACCCCAACTGGTGGTCATGGTTCGCGCGTGCGCGTCGGCCTCCATTTGGGTATAGAGGTCCATGATGACGGCGTTGTTATAGCCGTCGCCTTCGTACACCACCACGCGAGCCGTGTCCGCGGAAGAGCCTTGGCTGTTCGCGGTCGCCAGTGACCATTCCGTATCCATCGTGACTTCCGAGCAGCCGTCATCCGGGTTTGGGCTGTTATTGCAGACATAGGTGCCGTCGATGTTGTACTTGTCCACATACAGCGCGAGATTGGAGAAATACGCCTGAAAGGCATTCAGGTCGTCAAAACTCACATCCGCAAAGGAAGCTACCGCAATCGACGACTCTCTGGGAGAGTGGCCGCTTGAGTTGTTCAGAGGATTGCAGCAGTGGCCCTGATTCATCAGCGCCTGGTAGTTGTACGCATCGCTGTTCCAAAAATATTGCGGAGTATATCCATTCGGCGTCGATGTTCCCGCAGTGGGAAGGGCGCCTGCAGCGGACGCTGATTGAACTGGAGCGGGGGCATCTTTGTGCAACGAACCCGCCTCCTGCACAACCGGTCCCGGCGAGTAGTCCGGAACCGAAGCCAGCCTGCCGCTGCCGCCATTTGGGCGAACTGCAACAATCGAATTGAGCCCCAGAACCGCGTCAACCACTCCAGCCAGGTGCGCGGGCACTGAGGGGTCGCTATCGTTCGAGTACACGGTGCGCGCTTCCCTGCCAACCGTGGCGGGAAGCTGGTAGGTGTTGATCTTCAGATTGAGCGCCTTCTCAATCGTTCCAACCGGCGCTTCCAGGTCCACCACAAGCCGGTTGTTGTATCGGTGCGTCACTGTCAATCCCTGGCTTTGTGCCCAATCCACAACCGCCTGTTCCGACTCTGCCGTGGGACCAAAACGCGTGTTCCACTCCTCTGGGCTCAGAAACTGGTGGAAGAGCGGCGATTTTTTGTCCTGAATATCTTCCAGGAACTGCTTCTCCTCCGCCGGATGCGGCAGGACCAAAACAACAGCCAGACGCAATTTCTGCTCCGGGTCATAGTGGGCTAGTTGGACGGCCGACCCATTCTGCACCTGGGCCGCGGTGTGAGCGGAAAGGCGAACCAGGGCTTCCGAACTCCCGGAGATCCCTTCGTGCTGCGTGCTTGGGGTTTGAGCTGCGGCGTGCGGGGAGCCAGCCAGAACGAGCGTGATGGCAAGCAAACACGTCAAAGCCGCCGACCTGTTCGCCAATTTGGGGAAATTGCGATTGAGCATGATTCGACCTCTTCCGTGATAACCAATCTCGATTCTTGCGATGAACTATCCAGAACTGGCAGCGGATGATCTGAACTACCTCACCTTCCCGCTGAGTTTTTCTCAAGCAGGTGAGGGTGTAGCGGATCATCCGCGGGGGAGCCCAGCTTTGCACCGCATAACGGACAAGCCTCGAAGGCTTTTGCGTGTGGGCCCTCGATCAGGAGGATTCTCTCTTGGCACTCAACCGTTTCAACGGTCCGGACAGCCACTCCGGATCGGTGAATGAGGGTCTCGGTGCGGAGAGAATCTGCCCTCTGGCGAAGCCACAGAAGCAATCGATTCATGCCGTTTGCGCTGTTCATCGAGCAGAGTGTCGGGGACGACGCGAAGGAAGGCAAATGACCAGTTCTGACAAGTTCTGAATGACATTCATAACATTGAAAATAAATATCTTGCACCACTGATTTCGGGCCGCTTCAACGGCGTGATTCACGAGTTTCAGGGCGCGGTAATCATAAAGATTCCAGGAATGGTGTACCTCGAAGGCAGTCCCCTCAAGACGACGCGAGCCCCTGCCAGTGGCGACCCTGCATGAAGTCGGATAGGGCATCGCTTTCCTCGGATCGCTCTGAAGCGGGATGGGAATGAGAGGCGGGAATTCGGGCGGTTCCCCGTGGTGCCTACTTGCCCGCGAGCTTGGCGTACTCCTGTCTGGCCTCGATCAGGATGGGCACCTGCGGGTCGCCGTCCTTCCAGAGCGCAAGGAATGCCTCGTATTCCGCCCGAGCCTGGTCGAGCTTGTTCTGACGCGCCAAAACGCGCGCCAGTTGGAAATGAGCGAGCGAATGGCCGGGCCAGATCGGGTCGAGCCCAGGGTTGGCGAGGATCAGCCGGTAGTCCTCGGCGGCCTTGTCCAGCATGCCGGCATCCGCTTCCGCGCGGGCCCGCATGTAGGGAACGCCGTAATCGCGCATTTGATACTTGCGCGCGGGTTCAATGTCCTTTACGGCCTCCGCCGGTTTATGTTCTTTGATTTCCAGCAAGGCCCGCATCATGGGCAGGTCGAAGTAGCGACTGAGCGTATTTCTGGGATCGCCGGCGCTCAATGCGGCAACCTGCCGCTGAGCCGGCCCGAGGTTGCCCAGTTCGGCCTTGAATTCCGCCGTTGTGCCTGGATCGATGGCATCGCTTCGCATCTGATTCAGGCTGTCGGCGGCCTCGCGGGGATATCCATCTTGAATCAGAATGCCGGCCAGGAACATGGTGGCATCGTCGGCGAAATCGGCGTCGCCGCTGCGGACGGCTTCCTGGCGGGCGCGGGTAAAATCATCGATCGCCTCGCGCACTTTGCCTTCGCTTGCAGCCACAAAACCCAGATCGGTCAGCGATTGGCCCATCTGCCCGTGCGTGAATCCCCATTCCCCCTCTGTTTTCATGCGCTGCGTATCGTGCTCGACGTATGCGATCTGATAGAGAATCCGGTGCGTGCCCCATCGGTCTTTGCCCTCCGCAATGGCATTCGCAGCCACTCGTTTGGCTTCGGCGAAACGGTTGGCCCGCATGTAGGCGCGCGCCAGAGTCTCTGCGCCTGAGCCCGAGTGCGGCGCGAGGCGATTGGCATGTTCCGCGGCCTCGATGGCTTGCGGGTATTCGCCCAGCCTCGAATACATTGAGGAGAGGCTAAACCAGGCGGCAGCATCGTTGGGATAAATTTGGTTATAAAGCTGCAGCCGTTCAACAGCCCCTTCCCAGTCCCGGTCTCCATATGTGTTGTAGGCAATTTCGATAGTGAGCCTTTCGCGTTCGGTAGTGTGAGCGCGCAGATCCCAGGCTTTCTGGATGGTTGAAATGGCCTGTACATAATCCTGACGGGCGTTATAGCCGACGCTGAGGCCGCGATATGCCGAAGCGAAATTCGGGTCCAGGGAGATGGCTTTTTCAAACAATGCCTGCTCCGCCGCCGAGTCGCCCCGGTCCTGGGCCCGCAGGGCCTCTGTATATGCGCGAAGAGCCTCGAGAGAACTGGTTGTGGCTTGGGCAATCGGAGTCTGAAATCTGCCCAGCGAAGCCGCCGACTCTCCCAACTGCCTTCGCACGTGGCCCGCTGCGGAGTCGAGTGCTGCCAGGACGTTGCCCTTGGAACTGACCTGTTGCTTGTAACCGGCTACGCTTTTCCCGGTAACGCAACTATTTGCATTCACAATCAGCAGATACTTGTCCGCGAGCCGCGAGAGCGAACCGCTGAGCACGGCCTGAGCATTGTTGCGCTCGCAGACTTCCCTGGCCAATTCGGGCGTCAGCTGAGCATCCGCCTTGAGTTGCATCTGCGTCAGCGTCTCCCTGACCGATGCACGGGACAGAATATCCAGAAAGGGAGACTGTTCCAATTCGATTTGAAAAGCGCGGTTGAGTGCGAAGTCAAAGTCCTTGTCGCCGGTGGCGTTCTCAAATCCTGCAAGCACAACCGACGCCGAAAGCGGGGCGGGGTGAAAATGCCGCCAAAGCAGGAGTCCTGCAGCAACTATTCCCGCCATGAGAATCAGCAAGAGCATCAGAAAGGCAAACCGCCCGAACGGCGCGGCGGGTAATTGTTCTAGCCGGAACTCTGTGACATTGGTGCGAGTGGTCCGCTGCTCGCGGAGAATTCCGATGCTCCGAGGCTCTGGGACTGGGTTCGCACGCGCAAGCGTAGCCTCTTCCGGCGGGGAGTCGATTTCGACGACCGCCGCAAACTGGTAACCGCGGCCGGGAAGCGTCAAAATAAAGGACCTTTCCCCGGTAACGTCGTCGAGAGCCTTGCGCAATACCGAGACGTTCTTGGCAAGGCTATTTTCGTCCACAAAGGTATCGGGCCAGATTTGCTTGAGCAGCTCCTCCCTGCTCAGAATTCTGCCAGCGTTCTGTACCAAGTAAAGCAGCAGGTCGAAGGATCGCCGAGTCAGCGCGACCGCTTCATCCTCGCACTTCAGGGTTCGCGCGAGAGGATCGACCGCAAACTCTCCAAAGCGATAGACTTTGCCCTGGTCTGGAGACATGATGGCATTCTAATCTCTCCGGAAAAATCCCGGAGCAGGCCCATGGCCGAGAACGCCGAATCCAGGCCGATTTTGTCGGTCTCCCTTGCCCGCATCGCCCAAAATCCGGGTTGCGGAAGACCTGAAATCGACCCCAATAAACTGCGACCGGCCCAATGTCTGCAATTCCGGCGAACGTCAAAGCACCAAAAACTGCCCCCCCGTCGCTGGGGTGGAAACCGGGGTCCCCAGCCGATGGCGACCCTGAATAAAGTCGACTTGGGCATCGCTTTCCTGGAACAGCTCCGGAACTTTTGTTCCCTTGCTTCGCTGCCGAACGGATCATTCAATCCGAGCAACGTGGTTGAAATATTAAGAGAAGATAAAGACGGCGGCCTGCGCGGCAAACTCGGGTTGAGCCATACAGGCGCTGAAACAATTCCGGAAATCGAGCGGACTTATATATCGATTACTCAATATTTATGATTTCATTATGTAGCGCCTGTATTTATGGCTTCATTATGTAACATCCATGGATTACTTATAACTTTCGGCAAAACACTGACGTTGTCTTTATACGCCCGCCTGTAGGGTCTATCTAAGTAGTCCGCCGCTTTTGACGGAACGCGCAAAGCCTGCTCCTAAGGGCGCGCGTTAAAGGGGATCAAAGCATCGCCCTTTTCGAATTCAATGCATATCCTTTGCGACTCCCTTATGTCGCATCGCCTAACAATTGAACAGACGGAGGCAGAAGCTTACGACAGCTAACCCCCGTAAAGAGTCAACGAGGTTTAGTCCGGCGGCATAAGTCGCCGAGGAGGATAGATAACTATGAGGAGTGTCATTGTCTCCATCGCAACGGGATTCGCATTCTGCCTGATTGCACCCCAGTTCATGTGTCAGGCCCAGAGCGGGATCTCGACAGTCGCCGATGATCCCGTGTCGCGAACCGCAAGGGTTATCCCCTCGGCGCAAAAAAACGCGATCGATTTCGCCGCCCTGGAAAAGCCGGGCGCAGGCTTCGGTGGGCTGGCCAGTGATGCGGCCGGCAATGCCGCCGGTAGCGCCCCCAGTGCTTCGGGCAGCGCTCCACCGGCTGCGGCCGCCGCGCCGGCGCCGGCCGCCTCCATTGTGCCGCCGCTCAACAACGACGCGGTCCTCAAGGAACTTGCGGAAATGAGGGCGCGTATGGCGCAGCTTGAAGCCGAGTTGAAGGCCAACAGTGCGGCCAGCGACGCGGCCGCCGCGGAGCGTGACGCGAATGCGCTGAGCAAAGCTGCAGGAGCAGTGGCGAGCGACGGCACAAGCAGTTCTGCGGTGCCCGTCGCGCAAGCGCCGGCCGCGGCTGCAGTGCCCGCGCCCGCAGCGCCGCCCGAGATCGGGGCTCAAACCACCACCAAGGGTGATGCGTTCGACGGTGATTGGACTTGGCTGAACAGTAATGGTCATCAGGTCGACAGTCCGATGGCCACCAAATACTTCACGCCAGAAGTTCGCTTTGACGCGAACTATACGCTGGATTACAACCACCCCAAGGATGATTCCTTGGGCGGCTCGACAGAGACCTTTCGCTCCGATGAGTGGCAGTTGGAGCAGGTCAGCGTCGGCGGCGACATTCACATCAACAACGTACGCGGACGCATACTTACCATGGCAGGCATGTTCGCCACGACTACGGTGCGTAATGACGCCAGCCCCAGCCGCGGCCAATGGGATCTGGCAGACGCCTATAAATACATCTCCGAAGGATGGGGTGGTTATCACTGGGATGTGGCTCACGGCTTGAATGTCGATGCCGGAATCTTCGTTTCCTACATTGGCCTGTTCAGCTACTACAACTTCGACAACTGGACCTATCAACCTTCATTTGTGTCGTCGAACACTCCATGGTTCTTCAACGGCTTGCGCATTCAGTATTTCCCGACCAAGAAGCTGAAGATCGAACCTTGGATCATTAACGGATGGCAGACTTATGCTCGCCCGAACGGCAAGCCCGGTCTGGGCGGTCAGATCTTGTGGCGCCCGACCTCTTACCTCGACTTTGTGTTCAACAACTACGGCCTTGGTGAAGACGATATCGGCTTCCCTGGCCGCTCGCGTGTCCACGCTGACTATAGCGGGCAGTTCAAGGTGTACGACAGGCCCGCGAAGCTCCTGGACAAGATCGCTTTTACCGTCACTGGCGACGCGGGTTGCGAATACGGGGGCGGCCCCTCCAGTGGTCCGTATGATCCGAACGGCTATTCTCCGGAGATGGGATCCAGTTCAACTTACAGCGGCGGCGTCAATTGCCACAGCAGCAAGAATGGACGTCCCAAGCAGGCGTTCGTCGGATGGATGATGTATAACCGCTACTGGTTCAAGCACGATCGGTATGCCGTAACTTTGGGTGGCGGCCAAATGAGCAACCCTGGCCGTTACCTCACCCTGCTTCCTCCCATCAACGGCGCGACGGCCATCACCGGGACTCCGTATTTCACCGAGAACGGTGGCGATCGCGCGCAGATGCACGATGGCACAATTACCTTCGACTACATGCCCAGCCAGTTCATCACCTTCCGCGCCGAGACGGGCTATCGCTATTCCGATGTGCCTTATTGGACAGGTCGGGGCGGCATCACCCCTCCGGCTTTTGCGGGCGGCCCTCCCCTCAACAATGGTCAACCTTCTCAGTATGCCTGCGCCAACGGGGTTCCGTCCGGCGTTGGGTATGGCAGTCTTTCAACCGCAATATCGAATTGCATTGGCGCCGGGAACAACAATGGCGGATCGGGCAACGCCGCAATCTGGTGGCCGGATCTGCGCACCAACCAGACCGTCAGCACAATTGCGATCATGGTCAGATTCTAAAACGGATCTCAATCAGGCCTGGTCTTTGCAAGTGAAGCCAGGCCTGCTAACTCCATAAGCCTCACTCACAATGATTTCTTGAGGAACTCATTATGCGAGTCCGACAGAAATCGATGCACGCTTGAAGAATCACGATGGAGTCTTCTAGGCGCCAGCGCCGCGGCTGTTTCCAGATAAGAGTGGAGTGGAAAGGTAATCACCGATGGAGTTGACCCTCAATCTCGGCTGGGTGGCGATGGCGACAGCGATGTGCTGGCTGTGGGCGCGGCATGCCCGGCGCGAGGGCCACGGACTCTGGGTGCAATTCATCTCCCTGACGTTAGTCCTCGCCATGATGTTTGTTGTCATCACGATCTACGACGATTTGGCGATGGCGCAGAATCCTGCCGAGACACGCTGTTTCCAGCGCGAGGATGACTTAGGCGCGCATGCGCACGTCCCGCTTCATCCGGCCGTGGCATCGCTTCCCACGCTTGCCACGGAGCTTCCTTTCAAGACGGTTCGTTTTACGGGGCCGGGCAGCCTGCATATTCCGGCTGTGAAGGCTTCCGCTCTCTCCTCCATTCAGAATCGCCCTCCTCCCGCGGCCTGATCCCCTTCTCGCACACGATCAAACTCCGGACTTATTCGCTTCCTCAAGCTGTTGCGCGCAGCAATGCGCTGAGGCTGCTTTAGAAAGAGACTTGTCTCATAATCCGGCCATGCTAACAATGCTGCGGATACTTGAAGGTATCCGGGTGTCCTGATAGTCAAAACGCACAAGGGGACGAGAATCATTATGAAAAGCAAAACGATGGGATTTGCACTGCTGTCGATGGTGCTGATCGCTAATCTCGTGATCGGCGGTTGCAAGAGCGACAAGGTGGATGCAGGTGCAGAGGCGCCGCCGCCCGCCAAGGTTATCTCCGGGGTGGACGTCTCCTTCTTTTCGGTAGAGCATCCGGAACAGTATCCGATCGCAACAGCGACCGAATATCAAGCCCCGTCGCAATTGTCCGTGACCGGCACGGTGATTCCCGACATATCGCGAAATGTTCCGGTGATTTCGCTCGCCTCCGGCCGCATTGTGGACATCCGCACTCGTCTCGGCGACACAGTAAAGAAGGGCCAGCTTTTGATGCGTGTGCGCAGCGACGATATTTCGGGGGGATTCGACGCCTACAACAAGGCTGTTTCCGATGAGCTTCTCGCACGCAAGCAATTGGACCGCGCGAAGATTTTGTACGAGCACGGCGCCATTGCGCAGGGAGACCTGGAGGTTGCGCAAGATACAGAGGACGACGCCAAGACCACCCTCGGTACGGCCACAGAGCACCTTCACTTGCTCGGCAGCGATCCCACCGATCCGAAGGGTATTGTCGATATTCTCGCCCCGGTATCCGGCGTGATCACCGATCAGGAGGTGGCGATCGGGGCGGCCGTGCAAGCCTACTCGACGCCGAACCCATTCACGATTTCCGACCTGACCACCGTGTGGATCGTCTGCGATGTCTACGAAAACGACATGGCCAACGTGCGCGTCGGGCAACTTGCCGAGATCAAGCTGAACGCGTATCCGGGCAAGGTACTCAAAGGAACGATCAGCAACGTCGGCTCGATTCTCGATCCCAATATCCGCACTGCGAAGGTTCGTATTGAAGTGGCCAACCCGGGCGAGATGATGCGGCCCGGCATGTTCGCCGCGGCCACCTTGTACGGCAAGGATAAGCAGACTTACGCGGCTGTTGCGGCGTCCGCGATCGTGCATCTGCACGACCGCGATTGGGTCTTCATCCCGATGCAAGGGAAGTTCAAGCGAATTCAGGTCGTCAGTGGCGACCAGTTGCCGAACAATATGCAGGAGGTTCTATCCGGGTTGCAGCCTGGCCAGCAGGTCGTGACCAACGCGATCAATCTTCAAAATGCGATTGACAACGAATAGCGCCCAACTCCGGAGTTAGAGGAAGAAACCATGATTCGCAATCTTGTAGATTTTTCTCTCAATAATCGGTACGTGGTGCTGGCGATCGGGGTGCTGTTGCTCGCCTGGGGGGCGGTGTCTTTTCACAACATGCCCGTCGAGGTCTATCCCGACATTGCCGATAATTACGTGTCCATCATCAGCCAGTGGTCGGGACGTTCCGCCGAAGAAATGGAACAGCAAGTATCTGTTCCCGTCGAAACTCAAATGTTCGGAATTCCGCATCTCACCACGGTGCGGTCGGAATCGATCTTCGGTCTTTCTCTTGTAACCTTAATCTTCGACGACTCATCCATTAACGAATGGAACCGCCAGAAAGTACTCGAAAGGCTCACGCAGGTCAATGTGCCGGCGGGCGTTCTGCCTCAAATCGGCACCGACTGGAGCATGACCGGCCAGATTTATTGGTATACGCTACGGAGCACGAATCCGGCCTATGACCTGATGAATCTGAGGAGCATCGAAGACTGGGTTCTGTACAAGGAATTCAGGAAAGTCGGGAACGTGGTGGACGTGAGCGACTTCGGCGGCACTGCGCGCGAATATCAGGTGCGCATTGACCCGAACAAGCTCATCACCTACGGTTTGAGCATCTCCCAAGTCGAGCAGCAGTTGGCCAACAACAATGTGAACGCCGGCGGCAGCTTCGTCGAAGAGGGGGCGCAGCAACTGAACGTCCGCGCACTGGGACTCTACCGCAGTGTGCAGGATATCGAGAACACCGTGCTGACGGCTACGAATGGGGCTCCGATTCGCGTAAAGGACATCGCGACTGTCGAGTGGGGTCCAAGAATTCGGCTGGGGCACATGGCCAGGGCCGATCATCGTGCCGACGGCGTGATTGTAGATGAGCCCGACGTCATCCAGGGTGGCGTGCTGATGCGCAAGGGAGCAGAAGAAGGCCCCACGCTCGACGGGATTCACCAGAAGGTGGACGAACTCAATAATCACATCCTGCCTCCGGGTGTGAAAGTCGTCCCCATGCTCGACCGCAGCGATCTGCTTCACTACACGCTGCACACGGTGCTGCACAACCTCGGTGAAGGGATGATTCTGGTTGCCATCCTTCTGTTCCTGTTTCTAGGGAACATTCGCGGAGCCTTCATCGTTGCGCTCACCATTCCATTTTCCTTGCTTTTCGCATCCATCTTCCTCAACCTGAGCCATATTCCGGCAAACCTGATTTCACTGGGCGCGCTGGACTTCGGAATGGTCGTGGACGGCGCGGTGGTCATGATGGAGAACATCATGCGCCATATGTCGCTTCGGGGCAGGAATGGATCGGCAGGATCCGGCCGCATTACGATGAGCCTGAAGACGCCGGTGGAAACCATCCGCGACGCTGCTCACGAGGTCCAACGGCCGGTTTTCTACGCCATCGCCATCATCATCACTGCCTACATGCCGATCTTCACACTGCAGCGAGTGGAAGGGCGTTTGTTCCGTCCCATGGCCTGGACCGTCGCCTTCGCACTGCTCGGAGCTATCGTATTCTCTATTTTCATTGTGCCTGTGCTTTCAGCCTTTCTGTTCCCGAATGGCGTCAAGGAATGGCACAACCCAGTGATGGAGTCCCTGAAGGACCGTTACCGGCGCGCGGTCAAGTGGGCGATCGAGCATCGATGGGTCACCGTTGGCGTTGGCCTGGCTTCGCTGGCCGGCGCTCTATTCCTGACATTCAGTGGAATCATTGGCTCGGAGTTCCTGCCCCATCTCGACGAAGGCGCCATTTGGGCGCGAGGCGCGATGGCGAACAGCGTAGGCGAGACGGAAGGCACGCGCTTCGCCGAGCAAAACCGCTATATCTTCGCCTCCTTTCCCGAGGTTATCAAGGTTGTCTCGCAGTCCGGGGCGCCCGACGATGGAACCGACACGGGCGGATTCGGCAACACGGAATATTTCATCGACTTGAAGCCCAAGGATCAATGGCGGCCAGTCTTTCATAAGAACAAGGAGGAACTGATCGCCGCAATGGATCGCGAAGTGGAGAAGAACCCAGGGGCTTTCTGGAATTTCTCCCAGCCCATTGAGGATAACGTCGACGAAACGATGACAGGCACAAAGGGCGGTCTGTGCGCAAAGTTATACGGACCGGACTTGGACGTCCTCGAGGAAAAGGGCGAACAGATCAAGAATGTCATGGGCAAAATTGACGGGGTCAAAGATCTCGGAGTACAACGCAATACGGGCCAGCCGAATATCGATCTTACCGTTGACCGTCAGGCGGCTGCGCGCTTCGGCATCAATGTGGCCGACATACAAGATGCCGTCCAGACTGCCATTGGAGGTAATCCCGTCAGCCAGGTACTGCAGGGAGAGGCAGTCTACAACGTAGTCGTGCGCTATCTGAAACCTTATCGTGACACCAAAGAGGCTATTCAGAATATTCGGCTGCTCTCTCCCTCGGGTGAGCGCGTTTCATTGGCTCAGCTGACCAAGGTCCAGGTGCGCGATGACGCCTACGATATTTATCGGGAAGACGGGTCCCGCTATGTGGCTATCCGCTTTGAGGTTCGCGGGCGCGATCTGGGCACTACAGTGAAGGAATCCATCGCCAGCATCGCCAAGAACGTGCAGTTACCGCATGGCTATCACCTCGAGTGGTCGGGAGAATACGATAGCGAAAAGCGAGCCGAAGCAAGGCTGCTCCTGATCGTGCCCTTGACGATCTTTTTGATCTTCATCATTCTCTATTCCATGTTCCGTTCCTTCAAATGGGCGCTGCTGATTATTGCCAACGTGGCCATGGCTCGCATTGGAGGCTTGCTCGCTCTGCTGGTGACCGGCACATTCTTCAGCGTATCTTCCGGAGTGGGCTTTCTAGCGCTGTTTGGAGTTTCGGTTCAAACCGGTGTCATCATGCTTGAATACATCAACCAGTTGCGGGCCCGAGGCTATACGCCGGCAGGCGCTGCCATCGAGGGAGCCGTCTTGCGGCTTCGACCGATCATGGTGACGATGTTGGTGGCTACATTGGGGCTGCTTCCCGCCGCGATGTCGCACGCCATCGGCTCCGATTCCCAGCGTCCCTTCGCCATTGTCATCGTCGGAGGTCTTATCTCCGATCTTCTCCTGAGCATCTTTCTTTTGCCCACGCTCTATGTTTGGATAGCGCGGGAAGGGGACAAGCTCCCCAAGCCGGAGGTGACATATGAGGGATAACATGCTTTCATTTCTGAAGCGCAACGTTTGCGGAAGTGTATTCGGATTCGCGCTTCTTGCCTGCTCCTCCAGTGCGCAACAGGCGCTCACATGGGACCAGGTGAAAACGAAGTTCGAAGCTGTGAACCCATTGCTGAAAGCGGATCAGGCCAATGTGGACGAGATGAAGGCGGAGGAGATTACAGCTTTTCTCCGCCCCAATCCGCAGTTCACTCTATCGGTGGATGGTACGCAGATCGCGCCGAAAAACGGAGTCTGGACCCCTTTCAAGGGCACGACCGAACAGCCCAACTTCAGCTACTTGCACGAGCGTGACCACAAGCGCGAGCTACGCCTGCAGAGCGCCAAGGAGGGCACGGAGATTACCCAGTCGCAGCACGTTGACCTGGAACGAAACCTGGTCTTCGGCCTGCGTTCTGCATTTGTTCAGACCTTGCAGGCCAAGGCGGTGTTGGTGTTGGCCAAGGCCGATCTGGAGTACTACGACAAGATCATTGACATCAGCCGCGCGCGTTTCAATGCCGGGGACCTGGCAAAGATCGATCTGGCCCGGATCGAACTTCAGCGCGTGCAATACGAGTCTGAAATTGAGACTGCCACTGTCAACCTGCGCCAGCAAAAGATTCAGCTCTTGCTGCTGCTCGACGACCGCACGCCGGTGGATCAATTCGATGTAACTGGACCCTTCGACTTAGGACCGGATCTGCAACCGCTTGGCGATTACCACCAGATTGCACTGGACAACAGGCCGGACCTTCGCGCGGCGATTCAAACCATTGAGCAATCGCAAACCAATCACAAACTTGCTGTCTCCAACGGTTCCACGGATCCAACCTATGGCGTGTGGTACACCAATAACGCCTCGACCAATAACCCGAATGGCAGTCAGACTTTGGGTCTCAGCGTCAGCATTCCGCTGCGGATCTTCGACAAAAACCAGGGCGAGAAGAAGCGGACGCTGATCGACATCGATCGCAGCCAGCAAGCTGCCGAGGCGGCCAAGGCGCAGGTCTTCAGCGACGTGGACAATGCCTACGAATTGGTGCGCAGCAATATCGCTTTGATCAAACCGTACAAGGCGCAGTATCTCGATCAGTCAGTCTATGTGCGCGACACGGTTACCTTTGCATACCAGCATGGCGGGGCATCGCTGATGGATTTCCTCAATGCGCAAAGCGATTACCGCGTGGTTCAACTGGCCTATCTGCAGTTGATCGGCGCATACATGACGGCGGCCGGCCAAATGAATCTCGCCGTAGGGCACGAAGAGATTCAATGAGAACCTTGACCGGATGAATAGGAGCCGCTTGCCGCACACGTATCCAAAGGTCACCGGAGAGATCGACTCATGAAAAGAGATGAAGTTCGCGTATATATCGAAGAGATCGGGATTCTGCCTTCTGTTCGCGTGACGACACAGGAGATGGCGCGATATGCCGCAGAAATGCTCTACTCGTCGGGTATTCCTATCGTTGAGATTACTCTCACCACGCCCGGCGCGCTGGCGGTAATTCATGATCTGGCAAATCGCTTTCCGGCAATGGCTGTGGGTGCCGGCACAGTGCTTGACGAGGAGATGGCGCGCCGGTGTGTTGACGCCGGGGCGCGCTTCTTGACCAGCCCAGGGCTTGTTCTTGAGGTTGTGGCGTATGCGAAGAGCGTGAATATTTGCGTGTTTCCGGGGGCCATGACGCCCACTGAAATCATCGCAGCATGGAAGGCTGGCTCGGACTTCGTCAAGATCTTTCCAACCAGTTCGGTTGGCGGCCCTCAGTTTGTCAAGGCTCTCAAGGTTCCACTGCCGCAGATTCCACTGATCGCAACAGGTGGCGTGAATCAATTGACGGCTTCGGATTTTATTCTTGCGGGAGCAACCGCGATTGGTCTTGGGGCAGAACTGCTGCCGAAAGAGGCCTTGCATTATCGCCAGGACGATCGCATTCAGGAACTTGCAGGGAGATTTCTCTCCAAAGTCCGGGAAGCGCGCGCCTTGCGGGACACTTACTACTAACCTCGCTAACTCACGCCATATCGTGCGGCTGTGTCACCCACGGAAACCCTTCTGCTCAACCTATTGACTTACCGCGCGCTCGGATTCACAACTCCGCGATGCGCGGAGCCAATGTGTTGTGCATCCTGCCGGAACTCCATCCTTTGCGACTCGCTCAGACAAAAGGAAGATGAAATGGAGCAGCGCTGGAAAGTCCGCGGATGCATAGGAGGAGGGCATTCCTTTCCAAATCCTATGACAATCCTGTGTTTCTCTTCATGCCTCCCTCACGTGTTTATTCAGATACTAAGTATGGGAGGTATCTAAGAAATGAAACGCAACCTATTCACAGCATGGATCCTTTCCCTCGCACTCCCGGGCATTGGAAGCGCACAGGGAGCACCAGCTACAGAGAACAGAGGCGACCAATACAGTAGCGCGCAGGTAAAGCAAATGGTTCGCGACGGGCGAGCTCCAGAGCATTACGCATCTCTGGCAGGCTATTACGGCGAGCGTGCGAAGACCTATCTGCAGAAGGCCGCGGAAGAGAAGGTGGAGTGGGAACGGAGAAGTCAGAGCATCGTTGGAATCCAGGCAAAGTATCCACGACCGGTAGACTCAGCACGCAATCTTTATGAGTACTACATGGCGGAAGCCGCAGATGCCGGAAGGCTCGAAGCGAAATATAGCCAGATGGCGACACCCGAGGTCCTTGCAAAGGTGCAATAGGGCGTTGCACGCCAGCAGAATCTGCAGGATAGTAATTTAACAGCGCTGGGCTTAGGGAGTGGGGTCAAAAGGCTCGCTCCCTCCTCGGCTCATATATTATCTGAATGTTATCCTTATGCCGTCTTCACGTTTTCCAATCTACTCTTAGAGCATGTTGCAGGCAGATGCAAGTCGGCAGAAAACTGGACAGCTAGCGAAGATACTTGTCGTTCCTCGGATGCGAATTTCTGGAAAGCTCCTGGCTCTGTTTCAGTGTGCTCTGGCAAGTGCCATTCTCGCACTGCTCACATCTGCCGGCCTCTTCTTTCAGATCAACCTGCTTACGATCAGTCTGCTTTTTCTGTTGGTCGTTGTGGCCGCAGCATCTCTTTTCGGATTCTGGCAGGCGTCCCTTACCTCGGTTGTAGCGGTGTTGTTGCTTGACTTTTTTTTTGAGCCACCCCTCTACAGTTTTCTCGTAGAGAGTCCGGCCATTTTCGTGGCGCTTGCAACATTCGAGGTTACTGCACTGGCAATTAGCAGATTCCACGGAAGGGAAATGCGGATTGCCCGAGTAGCTGCTATCCATCGTGCCACGATGGAACAGCTATATGAATTGAGCCGCAATACCATGCTGTTGGATTTGCGCCAGCCCCCAGGACCGCAACTCGCGCTTCTCATCCGAGGGATATTCAACTTGCGAGCGGTTGCATTGTTTGACGCCGGACTGGGGCGTCAGGACAAAGTGGGCGAATGGAAGATGGGTGAGGAGAATCTGGCGCGCGAATGCTATCTGCGAGATTCCGAACAAGATGAAGTGGAAACGCAAAGGGCGCAAAGAGTCCTACGGACCGCGCCTGGACGCGAGGCAGTTGGTGCATTGGTGGTCTGCGGAGATTTGAATCCAAGTGTGGTTGACGGGCTTGCTGCGCTCGCTTCCATTGCGATCGATCGACACCGCTCGTTCGAGAAGGAAGACAGGGCTGAGACGGCAAAGCAAAGGGAACAGCTGCGGACAGCGGTTATGGATGCTCTGGCACATGAACTGAAGACACCGTTGACAGCAGTTCAAACAGCCAGCTCGGGCCTGCTGGAGTTGGGCGGAATGACGGATGCGCAAACCGAGCTTGTGACGCTGATCGACAACGAGACGGTTCGCTTGAACAGGCTTTGCAGCCGTCTCTTGGTGACTGCGAAGCTCGACGGCAGAGAGGTCGAGCTTGACCTTAGCGATGTCAACCTGAAGGATCTGATATTCGATGTCCTCGCCGGCCTGCCATCATCCTGGGAGAGCAACCGCATCGAAGTTCACGTAGAGGATCCAGACCTTACGGTGAACGTAGACCGCGGGCTTCTGGCAATGATCTTGACTCAATATATTGACAATGCACGAAAATATTCCGCGTTGCAGACACCCATCGAAGTTGCGGCCAGAAGGAGTCATACGGAGGCGCTGCTCTCTGTGCATAATGTCGGGTCAACAATTAGGATTGAAGACCGGGAGCGCGTGTTCGATCGTTTTTACAGGGCTCCGGAAGTGAGAGGATCGGTGCCTGGCACAGGCATTGGGCTTTCCGTCGCAAAGAAGGCAGCAGAAGCCCAGCACGGGCATGTGTGGGTCATCAGTGGAGACAAGGAAGGAACAACTTTCTTTCTGTCCCTTCCGATAAGTGCAAGGAGGCGGCAATGAACACGGCTCCGTTGGATACGGTACAAGGCACTATCCTCGTAGTGGACGACGACAGTTCTACTCGGCGAGCATTGCGCACGACATTGACAGGGATGGGATTCACAATTGTGGAAGCCGCGCGCGGCGAGGAAGCGCTCTCGTTGGTCCGCGTGTCGTGGTTCGATGCGGTGCTTCTGGATGTGGATATGCCAGGAATGGGCGGGATGGAGACCTGCCGCTGTATCCGGCGTGCGGTCGCGCGATTGCCAATTCTCATGTTGACAGTCATGAGCAGCGAAGATGACAAGGTGCTGGCATTGGATGCTGGGGCGGACGATTACATCACAAAGCCGTTTCAGATACGGGAGTTGACCGCCAGATTGCGCTCTGCAGTTCGGAGGCGGAGTGCTCAGGACGCCAATGGCGACGCACCCATCCGTCATGGCCAGCTTGAGTTGGATCCGGTTAAATACAGGGTCATGAAGAATGGGCGCTCCATTCATCTCACTCCCAAGGAATTCGAAATGCTGCACTACCTCATGATGCACCCCGGAGAACCTATTCCTCATGCCCGACTGCTCAAATCTGTTTGGGGGCCCACATATGGAAATGAACTCGAATACCTTAGAACATTTGTGCGTCAGTTGCGAAAGAAAATTGAAGACGATCCCGCGAACCCCCAGTATTTGTTGACGGATGCATACGTGGGATATCGTTTCTGCGAGCAACATCCTGCGTCATAGGCGGCCATGGCCATCGACGTTGGATTGCGTGAATGGTTAAGCTTCCTTCAGGTTATGTGCACCCAGCCTGCCCCGCAATTAGAGCCAACCGCGCGCTCGTGCGATTCTGGCGGCGTCAATTCGATTGGCTGCGCCAAGCTTGGCGATGGATTCGGAAAGGTAGTTGCGTACGGTCCCTTCCGAGAGATGCAATTCTGCGGCGATTTCCGCGGTTGAGCGGCCTTCGCCCGCGCGCTGCAGGGCCTGGCGCTCGCGATCGGTGAGAGGGTCTTCGTCGCCGCTCCATGCTTCTGCGGCAAGGGCCGGGTCGATGGCGCGAAGCCCGGCATGGACGCGGCGCACCGCTTCTGCGAGTTCACTGGCAGGCCGGTCCTTGAGAAGGTACCCACGCGCCCCGGCCTCAAGGGCGCGGCGGAGATAGCCAGGACGCGCAAAGGTTGTCAGGATGATGACGTGGGGGCTGGATAGGTCGTTCTTGAGATCCTCAGCCAGTTCGAGGCCGGTGCGCTCGGGCATTTCGATGTCGGTGATGACGACGTCGGGTTTGTGCAGGCGCGCGAGTTTCAGGGCTTCGCGGCCGTTGGCGGCCTGGGCAATCACCGTAATATCGGGTTCGAGATCGAGGAGTGCCGCGAGCGCGCCACGGAGCATGGTCTGATCTTCTGCAAGAAGGACGCGAATCGAGTTGGAGCGCGGAGCAGCGGTCATGGCGTGGCAGCCTCGCGATGCGGGAGTCCGATGGTGAGTCGAGTTCCGTGATTCTGTGCGACGCCGCATTCGAGAGAGAAATGCCCACCGAGGGACTCGATGCGTTCGCGCATGCCGCGCAGACCGTTGCCTTCGCACACCACCGCGTGCTCTCCGTCGTCTTCTACAACAACGCGACGATGGCCGGTTTCCGAGACAAAGAGGAGGCGGCAGGTGGTGGCGTGAGCGTGGCGGACAATGTTGGTGACGGCTTCGCGCAGCGCAAGGGCCAGGGCTGTCTCCTCCTGAGGAGTGAAGGAATCGCCGTCCGGTTTGCTCTCCGCAACGAGCGTGACGCCGGCGGCATCGAGGGTGCGTCGCGCCGCGTCGATTTCGGCCGACAGACCGCGGGAGCGATAGCCGCCAATGGCTTCGCGGATTTCAGCGAGGGCGGCGCGGGAGGTTCGTTCGACGTCTGCCATCTCCGCGACCGCGCGCGCAGGATCGATCGGCACCAGCCGGCCCGCTAGTTCGGCTTTGAGGACGATGACGGAGAGCGTATGTCCGAGGACGTCGTGCAGATCGCGGGCAATGCGTTCGCGCTCGGCGACCGCGGCGAGGGTGACATTCTCCTCAAGTGCGGCGCGGAGCTTCAAATCGGCGCGTTTCTGCTCGGCGAAGTGGATGTTACCGCCGCCGATTACGACCACGAGAAAGATGGCGAAAAAGGTATTGGCCCAGCCAATGTGAAAGGGGCCATCGGGAACAGCGAGAGTGAAGATCGCGCCCTCTGCGAGGATGAGGACGGATTCAACGAGGATGAGGGTAATCGCGCGCCGGGAGGACTCGATAATGAAAGGAAGAAACGCCGCCGCGTAAATGAAGAATGTGGAAGCGCCACCGTTCCAGGGAAATACCGTGAGGCCCAGCATGAACGTTGCGCCGGCCATCCAGAAGCGTTTTGGATGGGTCCCGTTTGCGTCATGGAAGAGCCCACGGAATATGGTGAGAAAGACAAGAAGGCAGGCGATGGTGCCGAGCCAGAGAATGCGGCTCGGCTCCACCAGCGGCCGGATAAAGAGGAAGGCCGTGTAGGCGAGCCACATCCAGCCCCATCGGCCTTGGCGGTCATTCGAGTTGAGGTCGACAGTGGACATGACTTGGTTCCTTGCAGTGTACGCCTTAGGAGTTTTGCTCAAGGCGCCGCAAGCCAATGGCGGCGATTCCCAGCATCAGTAGTGTAAATCCGAGGAGCCCATACCAATGACTCAGCGTGGTGCCGGTGCTCGCGTAGCCGAAGGCGCCAAGCATCAATTGGCCGAGGTGATAGGTGGGCATGAGGACGGCCAACGTCTGCATGAAGTGCGGCAGAAACATGAGCGGAACCCAGAGTCCGCCGCAGAAGCTCATGGGCAGGTAGATCATGTTGATGATGCCCGGTGCCGAACTGAACGGAACCAACAGGGAGAGCGCCAGTCCCATGCAAACGAAGGGAATGACGCCGGCGACGGTGAGGGCGATCATGCGCGCGTATTCGGCGAAGCTCAGCGAAACGTTGCCCAGGGTGATACCCATCAGCGCAAGCAGACTGACAATCAGGATGCCGAAGAACACCGCGGAGCAGCACTTGGCGAGAACGTAGGCTAGCGGCGGCATGGGGCTGGCGCGTTTCAAATCGAGCCATCCGGCGGCCAGATCGGCGGCAAGACCCACGCCGATGCCGAAGAGCGCTGCGCCTACCATGCCAAATACCGCATAACTGGCCAGAACATATTTAGCGACCGAGATTGCGCCGATTTGCTGCCCCCGATTCATGATGATCCCAAAGAAGAGATAGAACACCACCGGGAAGCCGACGACAGAGAAGGAGAAGCTGCGCGTGCGCAGCAAACGAATGAACTCGTAGCGGGCTTCCCGCAAGAAGATCGGCAGGCTGCGCATGAGAGGGTTGATGCGGGGAAGATCCAGCGTCGCGGTAGACATGAGTCGCTCCTTTTTTGAGGGGGTTGGACGGGAAGAATCTATGCGGATTCCCGGCGAATTCCGTTCACAACTGCTTGCAGGCGCTTATTCGTGGTCTCCGGTGAGTGCGAGGAACGCGTCTTCGAGTTTGGGGCTCTGCACATCCATCGAGTGCAGCGACAGATCGAGAGCGAGGAGTTCGCGCATCGTCGACTCGGCCTGGCGGGTGAGGATTGTGGTCAACTCACCATTGACCGTGGCGCTGGTTACGCCCGGGATATTCAGCAGAACATGCGTAGGAATCGTGGTGGCGCAGCGAATGATCTTGACGCTGGTTCCCGTCTCCGTGCCGGGGGCGGCGGAGCCGAGCGACTTGACCTCGGCAGGCGTGCCCTCGCAAACGATGCGGCCTTTGTCGATGACCACGATGCGTTGTGCCAGAGAATCGGCTTCCTCAAGGTAGTGCGTGGTGAGGAGCACGGTCTTGTCCCGCGCGGCGAGCAACTCGATTTGCGCCCACATGCCACGACGGGACTTGACGTCGAGGCCGACCGTCGGCTCGTCCAGAAAGACCAGGTCCGGGTCGCCTGCCAGGGCGAGCGCAAACAGCACACGCTGTTTCTGCCCTCCGGAAAGCTGGCCGAAGAAGCGCGATTCGATGCCCATGAGACCGGCAACCTGGATGAGGTCGGCGTAGGCCATGGGGTTTGGGTAGTAGCCGCGAAAGACCTCGATGTGTTCGCGCACGCGGAGCATTTCTGGGGCCTTGCCAACCTGGAGCATTACCCCTGTACGCATGCGGGCAGCATGGTTCCGCGGGTCGGCGCCAAAGATGCTGACGGTGCCGGATGTCGGCGAACTGAGACCCATGAGAAGCTTGACCGCGGTGGACTTTCCGGCTCCATTGGGACCCAGTAGAGCAACGACCTCGCCGCGACGGAGCGTCAAGCTGAGATCGGCGAGAGCGATGACCCCGTTGGGAAACCGCTTGGTGACGCGGTCAAGGGAGGCGACAGCTTCAACGGACGGGATAGGGAAAGGCTCTGGAATGGCCTTGGCAAGTTCAAGCACTGCGCTCATGGCTCGCTCCTTCGTGGGATATTGCTTGGAACAAGATCGAGTATGGGAGCAATCAGGCAGCGATTGAAGTGTGGAGAGTCAGGAAAACATTGTGACATTTGTCATGCGGCAAAGTCGATGGACGCGGGATGGAATGGTGGTCCGACTTCCAGTGATTCACACGGCTATCGCCACGAATTTGGCATTCGCCAGACCCAATGAAATCGACCCAGCTGCACTTGGTTTGCAGAGACGGCGGAGCAAGCACCCGAGCGAAAGCACGAGTCGACTATGTTTCGCCGATCCGAATGTGAGAGAGGAAGTAGACCAAACCGCTCTTCGATCAGGCCCTTCGCCGCAAATTCCGGCTCTTGCCGGATTGCATTTGAAAATCATTTGAAGGCATTTCCGGGCTTGATTCCAAGGGCCTTGAAGACAAAGGCCATCGGGCAGAATCCGGTGATCCCCGATTGAAAGAGCATGATGCCCACCCAGGCGGTAAGCAGCAACCACCACGGCGAAACAAAATACCCCAGCGCCACGCTGACCAGAACCATGGTCCCGGCAAAAGTAAGAACAGAGCGGTCGAGATTCATCTTTGGGTCCTTTCATTTTCCAGCGCGGCCAGCATTGTGTTCCACGCCAGCGTCGCGCATCGCATCCGCACCGGATAAGCATGCACACCGGACAGAACCGTCAGCCGCGCAGATTCAACATCCATGCCATCGTCGAATTCCTCTTTGTCTCCGCTAGCCAGAGCATGAAAGCGATGAAAGAGCATCTTCGCCTGAGCGGGTGTCTTGCCCACCAGCAATTCGGTCATCAGCGAAGCCGAAGCCGTCGCGAGAACGCAGCTTCTTCCGTCAAAGGCGGCTTCGCAAATCACATCGTTCTGGTCGATCCGCAGCGAGACCGAGAGTTCGTCCCCACAGGATGGATTATCGCTTTGCGCGGAGTGGCTGCATGCGGCAATTACCCGCCGATTGCGCGGATGGCGGCCGAAATCGAGGACGGCTTTCGAGTAAAGTTCGACAGAATCGCTCATCGAAGAAACATGACCTCCACCGCCTCCAGAGCCTCGGTTAGCGCATCCACTTCGGCGGTTGTGTTGTACAGCCCAAAGGAGGCCCGCACTGTGGCCGGAAGTCCCAGGCGTGCCATCAGAGGCTGTGCGCAGTGATGGCCGGCGCGCACTGCCACGCCGCGGCTGTCCAGCACCTGCGCAATGTCGTGCGGGTGAACGCCGTCCATCACAAACGAAAGTACCGAGGCCTTTTTGGGAGCAGTGCCGACGATCGTCAGCGGCTTGATCGCGGAAAGGCGCTCAGTGGCATAGGCAAGCAGGCCAGCCTCATGTGCGCCGATGGGTTCGAGGCCCAGCGCGGTTACATAATCGATTGCCGCGCCCAGCGCGACCGCCTGCGCAATGGGCGGCGTGCCAGCCTCGAATTTGGCCGGCAGCGGAGCGTAGGTAGTTCTCTCGAAGCTGACGCTGGCAATCATGTCTCCGCCGCCCTGATACGGAGGCATCGCATCCAGCAGTTCCTCTTTGCCATACAGCACACCAATGCCTGTCGGTCCATACAATTTGTGCCCTGAAAAAGCCAGGAAATCGCAATCCAGCGCCTGCACATCGATCTCGGTATGCGCCACTGACTGAGCCGCGTCGACCAGCACCTTGGCCCCGGCCTTGTGCGCCGCGCGAATCATCTCCGCAATCGGCAGCACGGTGCCCAGAACATTTGAAACATGCGCAAACGCCGCCAGACGAGTGCGCGGCCCCAGCAGCCGGATAAACTCATCGAGCGGTACTTCACCGGTCTCATTGACTGGAGCAACCTTCAGCACGATGCCCTTCTTCGCGCGCAGAAGCTGCCAGGGGACGATATTCGAGTGGTGCTCGAGGCCGGTGAGCAGCACCTCGTCGCCTTCTTTGAGGAAGGCTTCGCCGAAGCTTGCGGCCACCAGGTTGATCGCATCCGTCGTTCCGCGCGTGAACACAATCTCGTGCTCCTGCCGCGCGTTGAGGAAGGCTTGAGCCTTGCGGCGTGCCTGATCGTAGAGTTCGGTCGCCCGCTGACTCAGAACGTAGAACCCGCGATGAATGTTGGCGTAATCGCGCGCATAGAAAGCGTGCTCGGCCTCAATGACCTGGAACGGTTTTTGCGCCGAGGCGGCGGAATCGAGATATGCCAGCGGATACCCATGCATGGGCTGTTGCAAGATAGGAAAATCCGCGCGTATGCCCTCAACGTCATAGAAGCTCACATGGTCTGCACGACGAATAGGGGATTGACAGCCAGAGACGGAACCGCTGTTGCCGATGCCCCCAAGAGCGTCCGGTCTTTCGATTTCTTCGGGTGCAACTTTCATCGGTCTCTCCACTCGGCGCAGGTCATCTTCAAGCGCGACTTCCTGGCTTATCTCGTCGTGGCCCATGCAGCCGCGGGCGTCGGCTGCGTGATTACCTTGGTGGTGAAGAATCCGATCGTCAGTCCGAAGAGGCCATTGACAAAGAAATTCGCCAACGGGAGCGGACTTGGCCCCAAATGCATAAGTAGGGAGCAGGAGAAGATCGATCCGACCGCCAGCCCGATGACGGCCCGGTTCAACAGAACCCAATACAGGTTAGTCGCTGAAATAGTGAGGATACGGGCCTTAAAGGCGCCTGATGTGCACATTGCGCCGGCAATCAGGCCAACGAAATGAGCGACCACGATCCGCTTCATGCTTTCTCCATCTCGGGCAGAGGCGCTTCGCACATCCACCCCGGTCTGAGGTACGGACCAACCAGTAGATTTGTTCCGCATGTTTTTTGAAGCGTTCTCGTCTCGTGTTGAGTCGGCTGGAATCGAACAGGGCGGGATCCAAGCGGGCAAGGGGAGTTTGCGGTCTGCCTGACTGAAGACGGCGTGCCATGCAGCGCGGGCTCGTCCAATGGCGTCAGAGCTACACGTCTCCCATGTGCTGGCACCCAAACTCCGCACCCTGCCTCGATCGAGCCAGCTCTTGCATAGCGACGCGGGTCTCATGGTCCGGCAGGGCCGGTCCAAGCGGTCCAGGATCTCCGCGCGGTGATTTAGGTCGATCCGACGGCAGAATGTCGATGTACCGGGCACTGATTTCGTCGCTCGTATAAAATCGCAAGTGCTGCGTTTTCTGCTATATACAATTCATTTCGCGCAGCTTGCAGAGGAAGGCGTCTGTCGGTGGTGAAGCTTTCATCCTATTCTGGACATAGATAGGGGAGAAAAGATGGACTGAATCTATAAACAGTTGAAAACAATGCGGATGATCTTGCATCTTGACTGTGCGAACAATTCCATCACCGAGGCCCGAACCGCGCGGATCGCCGCAACCAATACCCCGAATGGACGAAATTCGTGCGGGGTATTCTCTTTGCGCAACCGTGCTTAACCCCAATCGTCCGTCGTGGCTCAATTCGTTGCTCGAATCGTTCCGCCCCGACGCGTACAATCTGCCTTGAACCGTCGCAAGCGCCGTCTGCCGCACGCGTGACTGCAGTCACCTCCGAGTGTTTTCTGCGCGGCATAGGATAGCCGCAGCCATCGGAATGGTCGATCATCCAACAACAAAGGGAGAGTTTATGAACCTGGGGTTTATTGAGAGCAAAACATTTGACGAAATCGCGGTGGGCGAAACCGCCAGCACGGAACATGTTCTGACCACAGACGACGCCATGGCTTTTGCCTCCATCTCCGGCTTCAACTCCGTTCTCAAGTCGGATGAGATCATTGAGCGCGCTGGGGGCATTCCTCCCACCGGCCCAAACATGTGGTGCGCCTCGCTGGTGTCGGGGCTCTTCAGCATGAACATCCCCGGGCCCGGATGCACCCTCACGCATATTGCGCTGGATTTCCACAATCGTATTCATGTCGGCGATCGTATTCTCGTCAAGGTCCAGGTCACCTCCAAGGATCCCGCAACCAAAGTTGTCACCTTCGATTGCGAAGCCAACAGCGGCAGCGGGATCTCGATCTTTACCGGCAGTGCCAAACTGCTGGCGCCGGTCGTCAAGATGCGCTGGTCCACCCTCCCGGTTCCGCGCCTCATCGTCAACGATCCCTATCGCCGCTATCATGGCCTCATCGCGCGCGCCACCGCCAAGCCCGCCGTGCGCACCGCCATCGCCTGGCCCTGCGATGAAGTCTCTCTGCGCGGCGCTGTGCAGGCCTTCAAAGACCGCCTCATCGTTCCCGTCCTGGTCGGCGATGAGAAGTTGATCCGCAGCCTCGCAACAACGTTGGAACTCGATCTCGAATCCATCCGCATTGTCGACGTCTCCGACTCCCGTACCTCCGCCAAGTGCGCGGTCGAGCTGGCGCGCAAGGGCGAAGTCCAGATGCTCATGAAGGGCTCCCTGCACACCGACGAACTGATGAGCGCCGTTGTCTCGCGCGATGGCGGAATGCGCGCCGGCCGCCGCATCAGCCACGTCTTTGCCCTGGATGTTCCGGCGTATCACAAGACGCTCTTTGTCACCGATGCCGCCATCAACATCCAGCCCGACCTCGAGACCAAGATCGACATTCTGCAGAACGCCATCGACATGATGCGCACCATCGAGATTGAGAATCCCAAGGTCGCCATTCTCTCCGCGGTGGAATCTGTGAATCCGGCCATTCCTTCTACGCTCGATGCCGCCGCTCTCTGCAAGATGGTCGATCGCGGCCAGATCACCGGCGCAATCGTCGATGGCCCGCTCGCATTCGATAATGCGATCTCCAGCGATGCGGCGCGGATCAAGAAGATTGTTTCGCAGGTGGCGGGCGACGTCGATCTTTTAATGGTGCCCAATCTGGAGGCTGGCAACATCCTCTTCAAGGAGCTGCAATACCTCGCCGGCGCGCTCGCCGCCGGAGTTGTGGTCGGCGCAAAGGTCCCCATCGTCCTCACCAGCCGCGCCGATGGCGAACTGGCCCGCATGGCGAGTTGCGCTCTCGGCGCGCTGCTGGCCAAGCCTCCGCTGGTCTTCGAATAGGTCGCCGGCGCTTGTAGCACTGCTCTTTCCATTCTCAAATATTTTCTGAAAGAAAAATGCCTCGCTTGGGTAACTCCCGCGAGGCATTTTTCTTTTTGGGAGTGCTTCCTTCCGGACTGCTCGGATTTTCCCGATTCCCTCTTTGCTGCGCAAACCCGGGCGCCGCAGGCAACTCAGGCCGAGGTGATGGAATCTCATCAACCTTGGTGCACCTTCAGTTGCGGAGGACGACCGTTCATGACCGAAGACCCATTCCACTCCCTTGTAAGTTCTGAAAACCCGGTAGCTCAAAAAGAATGCCCGCCTCGCATGCACGACCTGAGTATGGGCGTCTGCCTCTTCCTTCTGCTCATCTATTGCACCATGACGGTCTTCGTGAAGCCGGAGTGGGCGGTGCAGTCATTCCAGATCGGCCTCTTCGCGCTTCTCGCCATCGTCCTCTTGCTCAACCTGCGCCAACCAGCCGGTTCGGGGCAGGGAAGCGCTCTTGCATATCTCATCTATCTACTGCCACTGTGGGGTATCGTTCAGATTCTTGCCCACACCACCGCTTCCACCTGGGAAACGCGCGAGGCAGTTCTGCGCTGGGGCGCGCTTGCCGCGGTCTTTTATCTGACCCGGCAATGCACTCGAACCAATGCGGGCCGAACTGTATTCCTCAGTGCGTTCGCCGCCTTTGCCACTGCCATGGCTGTGCTTTGTCTCGCGCAGCGGTTTACATCCGGCGGGCGCGTCTTCTGGATCTTTTCTTCCGGATACGATGTGGTCTTTGCCACCTTCCCTTCTCCCAACAGCTACACGCAGTTTGTCGAGCTGGCTCTCCCCATCGCCCTTTGGAGAGCCATCAAGGAGGGCTGGCGCTCCTGGGGTTATCCGCTTGCCGGCGCAATTCTGTTCGGGTCCGTCGTCGCCGCCAGTTCCCGTGCCGGCACCGTAATCTGTTTGGCGGAGATGCTCGCCATCCTTGCGCTCGGTTTGGTCCGCATGCGCCACCCAAAGACCGGCCTTCGACGCCGCTCCATGACGGCGGTTCTTTTCGCCATCCCGTTGCTGGCTGTCGCTTTCACGCTTGACGTGGGATGGCAGCCGTTATGGGGCCGCCTCCAGCAAAATGACCCCTACGCGATGCGGCGCGAGTTCTTCATTGCCGCGGCTCAGATGGCCATCCAACGCCCCGGCATCGGCTACGGCCTGGGAACGTTCCCGGAAGTCTACCAGCAGTTCGCCGTCAAGCAATTCCCGGTCTACGCCAATCACGCGCATAACGACTGGGCCGAGTTCGCCGCCGAGGGCGGCCTGCCATTCCTGTTGCTGGTCCTCATTCCGTGTGTAGCCGCTGTTCCCGCCGCTATTCGGCATCCGTGGGGGCTCGGCTTCCTTGCCATTCTGCTCCATGCATGCGTCGACTTTCCTTTTCCGCGTCTCGCCGTCTCTGTTTGGATCTTCGCCATGCTCGCGCTTCTGCTGCCCGCCAAAGCCGCCCAACAGGTCGGTCCTGCTGGTTGAACGCTGTCCCCACTCCTGCTTCGAAATGCTTCGTGCTATTCTGGCGCTGCTTGAGAGAACGAATCTTCCAAGGAGTGGTTTATGCTGCCTGGTCCGGTAACCGATCTCAAGGCCTTTGTGCCCGCCAAAGACATCGGGCGTTCCATGGAGTTTTATGTGGATCTGGGTTTTACCGTCAACTGGAGCAATGAGCACATTGCAGAGCTTCAGATCGGTTCGTTCCGATTTCTTCTGCAGAAGTTCTACGTCGCGGAGCATGCCGGTAATTTCATGATGAGCCTGACCGTCGAGGACGCTGACTTCTGGTGGGCACACATCCAAAAGATGGAATTCACGAAGAAGTATCCTGGGATCACGTGCAAGCCGCCGCAGATGCAACCTTGGGGAATCCGGGTGCTTTATCTGAGCGATCCAACCGGCGTTCTTTGGCATATCGCCGACCTGCGCGAGGGAGAATAGGAGAAGCGTTCATGGATAGTCCGCGAGCGAAGACTTCGGCGATTTCACCCTTTTTCATCGTCAGTGACGTGGATCGGACCATCGCCTTCTACTGCGACAAGCTTGGTTTTGAAACGAGATTCCGGGAGCCGGAAGATGCTCCTTTTTTCGCCATCATCGGCCGCGAGGGAGTGCAAATCTTCGTCAAGTCCGACAAGGATGTGGCGCCGCTCCCGAACCACAAGCGTCATCCATTCATGAGGTGGGACGCATTTGTCTATGCGCCGGACCCCGATGTGCTTGCCGCCGAATTTGCCGGCGATGGCGCGCCATTCGGCCAGCCGCTCCAGGATACGCATGACGGGCTGCGCGGCTTCGAGGTCACAGACCCCGACGGCTACGTTTTGTTTTTCGGCCGGCCAAGGGGGTAGGACGGTGGGTCAGGCTGTAGACCTGACATTCAAGGGAAACAACGCGGTCATCAGGCCCTTAGGCCCGTTCAGTTTTACCCACTTCGTTGCTTTAGAGTTCTTCTTTTCGCAATACAGAGTTTGTGGGGTCGCGCGGGTCCACATGAACCGTGACAGCCCGCCCCTTGTACGAATCCGCCCAGGATTGAGCGCCTTCTTCTTCGTCGAACATGCGGCTGTACTCGCCCATTTGCAACTCGGGATTGCGATAAAAGTAGGTAAGCGTGGCAAGGTAGCCAACGATACGCTCTCCGGCGCGGGTATGCTCCGTTTGCACGACGACGCTTACGACGTCGACGACGGCGGAGACCGATGCCCAATCGCGCCCGCGAATTCCCTTTATCCACTGGGTAAAAAACCTCCAGTAGCGGGCCCCGAACGCAACAACCATCGAAGCGATAAGTATTGGGAAGAGGTACCAGTCGTTGATTGATCCACGAAAGATGATGCTTGCAATTTCGAAGTTCATCGTCCATTCCGTTTCGCTAACTTGCGGCAATTATTGCATACGTTCTAGTCGCGCCGTGAACACAATCCCAAATCAGGCCCTTGACGAATTCAGCGCCACTGCGGCGCGAATCAGAGCTTGCAGCGCCTCCTCATTCACCTTGTCGCCTTCGTGAAAGTCGATAGCGCGCCGCACGTTGCCTTCGAGACTGGAATTGAAGAGACCCGCGGGGTCGTCCACCGCCGCTCCTTGCGCGAATGTCAGCTTGACGGCATTCTTGTAGGTCTCGCCGGTGCAGATGATTCCGTTATGCGACCACACGGGAACCCCCTCGGGCTGGGAGGGTTTCTTCCACTTGGCCTCCTCCACGACTTCGGGGTCGGCCTGCTCAATCAACGTGCGCAAACGCGCAAGCATTTCGACGCGCCAGTCGACGCGCTCCTGAACGCTGGCGTCGAAAGAAGCCGTTGCAGATTCCTTTGCTGGTGAACTGCTTCTTTTCATAAGGAATATTTCCTTTCCCAGTGAATCGCCTTGCGTGGCTGCTCTCTCCGCGAAATTTTATACCAGGAGACAAATCTCTAAAAGGCTCTGCTTACACCCGTCGTGCCTTTTGCGCAAATATCTGGTTCCCAACACGATCGCAGCCGAGAGCCTGCGGCTCATTAACGGAACCTGTCCGGGATGTATGCAGCGGACTTCGCGCGCTGGGGCTGGGCCGCCTTTTCCCGTAGACGAGTCGGAATGCAGCGACATCAGGTAAAAGCCAGCCATAACGGAAAACTTGGAGCGAAAAATTTACATAGCTTGCATCGCCCGATGGCCTCGGCAGCATGCTTTCTGTGCCAAGCTATTGCTGGAAACCTTGCCGTTTGAGCAGGCTGGCGATGCAAACCTGCGAATCTCCGCTTTGGCATGATGGTTGCTTTCTCTACAACTGAGCCGGTAGCACTGCTCCGTGATCGCTGAGGCGCAACGGGTGAAAGTGCATCGGCGAGGAGGTAGATTGGTGAGAATCAAATCGGCAATTTCGGCTCCACTTTCAGGCAAGCTGGCGTTCCTTCTGTTGGCATCCGCCCTTGCCGTACCTGTGCTTGCACAAGAGGCCCAGTCGACGGAAAGCACTCCGGCAAATCCTCCTGCAACTGTGCAGGCGAACCCGCCTGCCGCGGCGCAAGAGCAGCCTGTCCCCTATACCGCTTCGCCGGTGAAACAGCCTAAAGAGGGGTTTTGGGGGCACATGAATCCTTTTGCTCGCAAGAAGTGGGTAAAACAGAGGCTGGATCCCATCAATGGTGAACTCAGCGAACTGGATGAAGTCAACGCCAAGAACGCGAAGGACATTCGCGATGTGGACGATCGTGCGCAAACCGGCATTCACAGAGCCCAAAGCACGGCGGACGCGGCCAATCAAACAGCGACTGCTGCGGACGACCAGGCTCGGCAGGCCGGTTCTACAGCTCAAAATGCAGTCAACCAGGTGGGCAATTTGACCACGACGGTGAACGGTCTCGATTTGTACGACGAGAAGAGCACTGTCGACATCGCCTTCAAGGGTGGACAGCCCATCCTGTCGGCTGAGGCACGCAAGAATCTGGATGATCTCGCGACCAAGGTGAATGGTCAATCCGGATACATTTTGGAGTTGGAGGCACACTCACCTTCTTCCGGCAGCGTCGGAATCGAGCACTCGGCGCGGCTGGCAGAGGCGGTCAAGCGCTATCTGGTTACCGAACACAACCTTCCCATCTACCGCATGCATGCCGTGGCTCTGGGCAATGCCCATGGCAATGGCGAGGAAGACACCGCCAAGCCTGTACGCAGCAGCAGCGTCCACATTCGGTTAATGGCCAACAGTCTGGCGGCCCAGGGAGCCGCGCCGACACAAGGCGCCGCTGCTTTAGGAGCAGAGCAGCCGTAAATAAACTCTGCCCTATAGCCAGCCCGTTTCACGCGGCGGCCACTTACCGGAGGCCGCTGAATCTTCATTCGTAGCGCGACCGCGAGAGAACTGCGGCAAACTGGCCCCCGCCGACCCCGGGGGCCGTTTCATGCATTGCTCTAACGACATGGACTGCGGCTTCGCCTCGACCAAAGCCCACCGCTTCGGCTCAGTGGAGGTGCGATGGAATTCTTCGGACTTTCTCAAAGCGAATGGTTGTATGGAGCATTCCTTTTCTCGGCAGTCGTGGTCTTCGGGAGCGGCATTCACTACGCGGTGTTTCGCCTGTTGCGCAGACAGCAGGATCAAACCCGGCGGCGCAGTTTGGGCATCCAACGCTATCTCGCATGGCCGGCTCGCGGAGTCTTCCTGCTTATTGGATTGCGGATCATCCTGCCCCATGTGCCCCGCATCGCGGATACGTTCCTGGAGCAGGCGGAGCAATCTGTGGAATGCCTGCTGGTGCTGTTTTTTGGTTGGCTGGCGATTGGTGGCGTCTACGTTTTTCAGGCTTTTACGCTATCCCGCTTCGATACCTCGGTGGCCGACAACCTGCGCGCCCGGCGTGTCCACACGCAGATGCAGTTCTTCCGCCGGGTGCTCATTTTTATCGTGATTCTGCTTGATGCCGGTGCGCTGCTATGGAGCCTTCACGATGAACGCTTGTGGAAGTTCGGAACCGGGTTTCTGGCTTCTGCGGGATTGGCCTCGCTGGTGATGGCCGCCGCAGCCAAGTCAACGGCCTCCAATCTGATTGCCGGCATGCAGATTGCTCTTACTGAGCCGATCCGTATCGACGATGTGGTGGTTATTCAAGGCGAATGGGGACGGATCGAAGAGATCACCACCACCTATGTGATCGTCAAGATCTGGGACGAGCGGCGTCTGGTTGTGCCGCTGAGCTTTTTCATTGAGCAACCTTATGAGAACTGGACGCGCCGCCGAGGAGACCTGCTGGGCACGGCTTTTCTTTATGTGGACTACTCCGTCCCTGTAGAGCCGTTGCGCGCCGAGCTGCGACGCATCGTCGAGGAATCGCCGTTGTGGGACAAACGTGTGTGCGGCCTCCAAGTGACCAATCTGACCGACCGGTCCATGGAGTTGCGCTGCCTGGTCAGTGCGGCCAGTTCTCCGCAGTGCTTTGACTTGCGCTGCGTGGTGCGCGAGAAGATGATCGCATTCATTGATGAAAACTATCCAAGCGCGTTACCATCCTGGCGAGTGGAGATGCGGGAATTGGCAGGTTGGCAGAAGATTCGCTTCGGTCAGGACCATCCAATGCAAGATCGTCCAGACCTCTGATCCGCTTGCAGCTCTCCGATCGTTGTTGCGGCATCGCACACAAGCGCGGCGACTCCATACGTACAAACAGGCCGAACCGAAGATCGGAACGGCCTGTTCTGGGATATCGTGAGTGGATTGGTAACTGGGGAGTTAGCTGGCTTCTCGGGACTGATGCTTTGCCTCGCGTACAGCGTCGAGAAACGGCTGCGCCTGGGCAGGCGAAGGGATTTCCCCATGCAGAATGGTGCTTGTGGGAACGGCATGCCCATAGACGGCCCGTGTGGAATCTTCGTCACTGTGAATCGCAGCCCCATTCAGCGCGAGTCCGGCAAAGATACCGCGGGCGCGCGAGTAAGTCAGGACTTCCGCGTTCAGCATCCAGTCGGTATCGGCGGATGTATGGCGTCCCACCGGACCGGCTGCCACTGAAGCGTCGGCTCCGAGCTCGAACTTGCTGGAGAGCAACCGCTGCATTCCTCTCTCGTTTTGAATGATCAGCACCAGATCCACTCCTTCGACTCCGATCTGCAGACCCCAACTGCCGCCTGTGATGGCAAAGAAAGCTGGGGCGCTCCAACCTTTCTCCGTGCGGCATGTGGCGACCCCTTTCCCATTTTCCCCGCCAAAGACAAATCCGCCTTTGATCAGGTGAGGCACTACAGCCACGCACTTTGCATGATCCAGAACTTCTTCTGGAATGCCGCTATCCGGGGCGGACATGATTTGATGCAGCACTTCGCCGGCATGAGCCAGCCGGTCATACGTTGCTTCACGTGCGTCTTCCGCCCAAGCTAAGCTTGCCGCATAGACGAGTACCGCGAGCAAAACTGATCTTCGCATATCTTCCTCCATTTCAAGTTGGTGCGGACGCTCTGCGCCCGGTTTTGACCTGCGCGCTCTCTAGGTCTCTGACCGTTTGATTTCGTATTTCCGCTTGGAGTCTGGGTGCCCCAGGTGCCTTGCTTTTGGGCACCTGGGAAAGCACGAATCTATCCAGTCACGGTATTAGTGCGCGTCGCCACCGGTGGATGCGGTTTGCGCGACCTCATCGCTTCGATTCGAAAGCAAGCGGATTTCAACGCGCCGATTCTGCTTCCGCCCTTCCGCGGTCGTGTTCGGCGCAACTTCCTTGTCCTTGCCAATTCCGATCAAATAGAACCGGTGAGCGGCAATTCCATATCGCGAGCCCAGGTATTGCACCACCGCATCCGCCCGCCGCTGGCTCAGGTCGTAGTTGTACTGGGCCGGCCCGGTCGAATCCGTCCCACCTGTCACTTCCAGGATGTAGCTCTTGACTGAACCAAGCTTGGCTGCGAAGCTATCGAGTTGATCGCGATCTTCCTTGGTCAACATCGACTTGTCAAAGCCGAATGTCACCGCGACGGTGGATACCGGCTGGTAGTTATCAAGGCCGCTCACCACGCTGGCCAGCGAATCCGCGCGATGTACGGCGTTGTCCGCCGCCGTCTGCGCATCGCCTGCCGACTTGCTCGCATCTTGCGCGTTTTTAGTCGCGGAGTCCGCACCGTCCTGCGCCTGCCTGATTCCCGCTTGTGCCCGGTCATTCACGTCGTGAATCTGGCGATTGTTCTCTGCCGTTTTTGTATCCAGCTGGTCCGTGTGCTCGATCAGGGGCGCGGTCTGGTTGCGCACATAGTTCTTGGTTGCGCACCCGGCGATTCCCGCCACTGCCAAACTCGCCGTCAACCCTAACAATGCACTTCGATAGATGCTCATGGTTCCCCTCCTTTTACAGCCAGGCTTTTTACCCAGCCAATCGAACACAGCCGTTCGTCCCGGCTTTGTCCATGAGGATGCACCGTGCATCCATGCGGCCAAATCGCGGTCGTCTCCAATTTCTTGAAAACACTCACCTTGATTTGGACATTGCCATGGAACCCCCGCTCCGCATGTGTATTTCTTACACAGGGTTGTAACGATTGCCTGGAATCGATGCGCTCCGGATCTGAGGGGAGCCGGCTCTCAAATAGCAAAGAAGTTGCTCGCGCGGTTGAATCGGACTATAGCTGGATCCTTCCAGGCATTTCAAGCATCGAAATGGCTGCGAAGTTGCAATAGAGGTGTCGACTGGAGAGACGGCTCTCCACAGTTTTTTCCAAACGAACCAAGACAAGGAGGAATCATGAAGTTCGGCAAGTTTTTCGCTCTGTCAGTTCTCGCAATTGCACTTTCGGGCGGTGCAACTGTCGGGTCAGCCCAAGTCTCCGTCGGCGTCAACATTGGAGTGGCGCCTGTGTGTCCCTATGGGTACTTCGACTATGCACCATACGACTGCGCACCGTATGGCTACTATGGCCCCGACTGGTTTGTCGGCGGGCTGTTCATAGGAGCAGGTCCATGGTTTCACGGTCCCCATGGCTTCTACGGTCACGTCGACAACCGATTTGACCCGCACCACGGGTACAGTGGACCGCTGCCGCAGCGCGGCGAGGAGCCATTCAACCACTTTCATGGAAACGAGGCGCGCGATGGCAAGGGTCACGAAGGTCCCGCCGATCATGACGCTGCCAAAGAAACTCGCCTCCCTGGATATCGGGCTGCCCCGCGTGGCGGAAAGCACCATTGAGAAGCAACTCCATCTCCCTGCCTTGACGGGCGGGGAGATGGACAGCTGGCTATGGCGCTCTGTCTGCTGAATCAACTCTCGCATGGCTGCCTGAAGTTGAGTCGAGGATGAAGCGCTGGTTTGCCGGGATAACCGTTCCCATCCGGGCAACCGTCGCGCCTCAACCGCTGTCCGGATACACGCTGAAGGCTGTGTTGCTGCCAGGAATTGTTCCGTCGTTCGGTTGGAATCCCCTCCTGGAAAATAAGGCTCCCAAAGGGTCATAGTGAATTTATTTCCCCGCCACTGGGAAAAACTTCCCACCAATGAATCTCAGTTTGCGCGCTCCTGCGGTGCATGCGCTTGATTTCTCTTTCGTTGCGATTTGGAAGACAGTTTGCAAAGAGGATTCAGTGTGAACGCTCCACTCCGACGAAGCCAGGAGGAGAGATTCGATGAGTATTGACAACCGTCTCCGGCGCTTGAGAGAAGTCCTCTGCTCAACCGCGCTTGCCGTTGCACCGCTCACCTCAATCATTGTTGGCATTCCTTTGATCGGGCATTCACTGGCCTATGCGCTCTGTCCATCCACAGACCGCAATCACGATTCCTCGCTTCGGCGCAAGAAAGGCTCTTCAAAATCTGAGCGGAATCGCGCCGATGAAGCTCTTCCCGTCGCATGGCGCAACTTCTTCTTCACCTTGAGGTCCGATGCGCATGACAGCCGAGAGTGACTACAGCGCTTCACAATTGTTGTATCCAGGAAGCGATGCAGTGAAGCGTGTTTTCCCTCAGAAGATGACACCTGTTGCCGTGCCATAGAGGACACGTTCATTCTGGAACAACTCTGTACGCAACCCTGCGTTTTGCTCGCCAATCCCGCCCGGTTACCCGGCGCGTGGGAGCGCCACGGAATGGATGCTTTCCATCCTTGTTGCCGCGGAAAGGAATGCACAATCCGGATTCACGGAGGAGCACTTCGTCTGCGTCTAGCGCAGGATTCTTGCACCAATGGCCAGCGTTGTTTCGCCCGCTATGCGACTCCTGAGTATCAACGCAGGCGGCAATGAGGGGCCTCGATTCAGTGACCAATCACAGTCGACCGCGACGCTGAATAGACTCCGGTCTCTATTCTTGCAGAGTAGATTCTTCCTATTCACTGCCAGACATTTTTACACGCAACTATGAAGTTCTTTCCGTTTCAAGCGCGAAGTCGAGAGCGGGCAGACGCTATCTTTCGAACAACAATGTGTTTGTAGTTTGGAACCTTCCGTGCAGCGTATGGAGCAGCAACGGCACATTTCCCTTGCCGAGGAGGTACACGTTGATGGAATCTCGCAACCGCATTATCGCCACGCTCAGTGCGCTTTATCTGGTCGCCTTGGCCTTCACGCCCGGCAACCACGCGAGGACCATTCCTGCCGGGTCCGACCGATCTTCGAAGGCCAGTGACGAGGCCCCTCAGCGGCCCCAGGAATCGATTTCGAGATCGGAAGCTTTTACCGGCACGATCCTGAAGAGCGGAATCGACTTCCTGCTCAGGGATAACTCCGGTGAAGTCTATCTGCTCGACGTACGGAAAAACGCGGATCTCTTTGAAGGAAAAAACGTACGGATCACTGGGATCCCCGAAGCCGATGCGAAGATTCTTCATGCCGAAGAGGTCGAAGAAATCACCGCATGATGAGCCAGGTTAGAGCGCGGAATTCGCGGTCATATTCCGTCAGCCTGCGGCACTTGTGCGCAGGCATTCGTTTGCACGTCTGGGTCTCCCTGCAAATTTACAGAGCTGCAAAGCAGTGCGCGAATCTCCATCGTTGGGCGGTGCGTTCGTGGTTACCCACGAGTCTGACAATGAGTCTTTCGAATTGGTTTCCTGCGCCTCTCAAACTAGCGCAACAAGCGGGATTCCGATAGCGGCTCGGAAAAGAGTGAGAAAATGCATTTCTTTCGTCTACGGTTGGTATTGGCTCTCCTCGTCGGGATCTCAATCATCTCCGCCGCATCCACATACTTCGATGTCCTGGCGCACAAGCATTCGATGGGCGCCGAGCTTGCTCGGCGAACGCAATGGTTTGGCGCGGGGGTGCAACCGCAACTCGAATTGCAATTGGATCTGGGAGAAAACATCGATTGGAATGAGGCGCTCAAAGGCTTGCGTAAGCAGCCCGATCAGCCGGTTCTCGCCGTGTACGACGGTTCAGGAACGCTCATCGGTGATGCGGGCGGGATGCCGAAGACGAGCAAGCAAACCAGCGCTCTCGTAGACCGCGTTTTGAACACCGGAAGGGAAGCCAGCGGCTTTGCCAGGGTTCCAGATAGCAGCGCCCAAGTCGCCGCAAATTCTGCGTATCAGGGATTTGTCGGGAAGCTTCTCGCCCCTCGAAACAGGCTCCTGTATGAATTCGCCTTGCCGTTGCACTATGGTGAGCGCACTGCTTGCGTACTCTTTTTAGTCGCGGATGCGGACTATATTCGCGTTGAGAGCATCAATGTCTGGCGCAGAAGTTTTCTTGGAATTTCGGCGATGGTGGTACTGATTGTTGTGGTTACGCTCTTGATGGTCCGCTGGTTCCTGCTGCAGCCTGTGAAGCGTGCTGCCGAATGGCTGCGCCGATTGCGTCGTGGAGAAACTGACGTCGCCGAGGGCGCCGGGGAGTTTCGCTTTCTGGTACCGATTGCCCACGAAGTTACTCTACTGGCTGAACATCTGACAAAAGCACGCGAGGAGGCGGAGAATGAAGCGCGGCTCCGCGACAATGCGGAGCACGTATGGACGGCGCAACGTCTCGCCGTGCATGTGCGCGAACGCCTCGGCAGTGGACGGCTGTTTGTCGTTTCCAATCGAGAACCATATATGCATGTTCGCGACGGTGCCGAGACTGGGTGTCTTGTGCCGCCCAGCGGCGTGGTCACTGCCATCGAGCCGATTCTTCAGGCTTGCGATGGCACATGGATCGCGACTGGCAGTGGCAATGACGATCGCTCTTTTGTCGATGAGCATGACCGGCTGCGCGTGCCCCCGGACGACCAGCGATACACGCTGCGCAGGGTGTGGATCACTCCCGAAGAAGAGCGGGGATATTACGACGGGTTCTCAAACGAGGGCCTGTGGCCGCTCTGTCACATCGCTCATACGCGGCCGGTGTTTCGTGCCGCCGACTGGAACAGCTATCAGAGTGTGAACGCCCGATTTGCCGAAGTGCTCCTTGAAGAAATGGAAGGCATCGATCACCCGGTTGTCTTCGTTCAGGATTACCACTTCGCGCTCTTGCCGAAAATGATCAAGGATGCCAGGCCTGAAGCGCGCGTCGGAATCTTTTGGCACATCCCTTGGGCTCATGCGGAAGCTTTCGGCATCTGCCCGTGGCAGGCTGATTTACTGGATGGGCTGTTAGGTGCGGATGTAATCGGCTTTCATCTCCAGTCTCACTGCAACAATTTCATGGCTACGGTGGACAGGGTTCTCGAAGCAAGAACCGACTGGGAACATTTCACCATCCAGCGCAATGGCCATAACTCCTCCGTGCGGCCTTATCCCATCAGCGTTGCATGGGACGATTCCAACAACGGCGTGTCAAGAACAGGAAAGCAGGACGCCGAGACGAAAGGCCGCGGCATTACCCTGATGGGGAGCAAACAGGGTTCGCTGCAAGCAGTCGCAGAGAGTGCGGAGCGCGGACGAATCCATCGCGAAAATGGCTTGCTGAACGAGCGTATTCTGCTTGGTGTGGATCGCATGGATTACACCAAAGGAATTGTGGAGCGTTTGCTGGCCGTCGAGCACCTGCTTGAAGAATATCCAGGATACCTTGAGCGCATCGTCGTCGTGCAGATTGCCTCTCCGACCCGCACCCGGATACCGAGTTACTCCGCTCTTCAAGCACAGGTGGAATACACGGTGGAACGCATCAACCACCGCTTTCAAACAACGCGCTGGAGGCCAATTGTCTTGATTCAGAAGCAACTCAGCCACGAGGAAGTTGCTCGACACTACCGGGCAGCCGTCGTCTGCATGGTGACGTCTCTGCACGATGGCATGAACCTCGTAGCTAAGGAATTCCTGGCCGCCCGGGACGACTGCAAAGGTGTGCTTGTGTTGAGCCGCTTTACGGGATCCGCTCATGAGCTCGGCGATGCGCTTCTTGTCAACCCATACGATGTGAGGCAAGTCAGCGAAGCGCTTCGCACGGGATTGGAGATGAGCCTCGAAGAGCAACAAATGCGAATGGAGCGGATGCGACACCAGGTTAAGGAACACAATGTGTATCGGTGGGCTGCGAGCGTTCTGACCGATCTGTGCGCCGTACGCATCGAAGATTGTCCCTTGACGGTCCTACCGATCCACACGCCGTCTCTGACAACTGAGGTCATTTCAATGCATTCGAGGGCCGAGGCAATCACCGAATTTGCGACTCCAAACGCAAGAGGCCGCGCGGAAGCGAGACACTGAAAAAGGGTTATCCGACGACAATCGGGAATCATCTCGACCGCAAATAGCCTGGATTCTCCCGCACATGGATTTGCGAATACAGGTTTATCCACGCCGCAGCCAGCGATCTGAAGGCGTAGAAGCCTCACTAACGATATTCTCTGTATGTAAACTGGATGGCCGATGGATTTGGACGGTGTTTCCGCAATAAGCCCAAGTCTCCTGATCGAATCGCCGGAAAACGACAAGCTTCGAACATTGTCCGGATACGCGGTTGCGCCAGCGCAGTCATGCAAAACAGGGAATATCTTCGCATGACTGGCGCAAGCGCTTCGCGTGTGACTACGTTCCCTGTTACTCCAATCGGCCTTCAGTCACGCGGTGAGTTCTTCGATCGCATCGACATGAAGGAGTGTTGCATTGGGTTCGAGCCTGCCAGTGATCTTCACGTTCTTGCCTTCAAAGGGCTCCGCCTTATCCGGGGCGTCAAGCATGTAGACTTTTCCAGCGGCGTCCTTGAGCAGAAAAGTGGATCCACTCTTGACGATCGTCCCGGTAAAGACCGCAGATTTGGATGTTGACTGGTCGGGTTGTTTCGTGTCGGGTTGCTGGGGTTCCTGAAAACTCGCACTCGATGGCTGCCCGGGCATTCCGATAATTGCCCGCGCGTTGGTGCTGGATGTGAAGGTCACAAGAATTAGAGTGAGCGCACTGAGTGCAGTGCGAACGTGGGCGCGATATTGCATGAACGTGTACCTCCTTGTTTGGGGAATCGTGCTGTTGTGTCTGCATGCTTTGCACGGAAACTTCCAAACCACAAATCCAATGCTGCTCGACAGATGGCGCTTGCCCAGCGTTACCGTCACGCAGGAACTGGAAAAATGTGCATACCGGCGTATAAAAACTTCCATATAGACACAACAGGAAGTCGCGCAAACAGCGGCATATCCGATTTGGTTCGACTTCCCGATTCAGAAAGAGCCTTGTCCAATGCGCAATATTGACCAGCTTATTCTGCGCGCGGCCGGCCGCTAGAGGTTCTAATAGACCCAACACCCCAGACGCCATCTCGTTTGTGTCTACCTCATGACGCCATCACGTCCGCGTCTGCGTGTCGCCGTGCGCGCCGCTCACTAAGGCCGCACCTTTGACAGATATTCAGGTTTTGTTAGGAGCATAATAGATGCCACAGGAATCCCCTGCACGATTGCTGCTCACCTCGGTAAGGGCCGCGGTCGCAACCAGCAAGTCAACCTCTCATGGTGCGATGGCTTTGCTGAGTATTGCTTTTTGCATCTCGGCAAGCGGACAGAGCACTTCCACAAATCCTCCAGTGCTCGCTCCTGTGTCGGGGACCTACCATACTGCGCAATCCGTTTCCATCTCGGATTCCACTCCAAATGCGGTCATCTATTACACGACGAACGGTGCCGTGCCGACCGCGTCTTCTCCTGTGTACAGCGGACCAATCACCGTCTCCTCGAACTCGTTCATTCAGGCGATGGCGGTGGCAAGTGGGGACTCGGCAAGTTCTATCGCAACGGCTACGTATTCCTTCCCGGCGGCAACTGTCTATTTTCAGCCGATTGCTGGCGCCTATTCCTCCGTTCAATCGGTGAGTATCACCTCCCGCACGGCGGGCGCTGCAATCTATTACACTACCGACGGTTCGACACCGACAACGTCCTCTTCGTTGTACACCGGGCCGATATCTGTTTCATCGAATACCGTGCTATCGGCAATGGCTGTCGCTGCCGGATATAACAACAGCTATCCGAATTCCGCCAGTTACACGATTGCTCTGACAGTTGCGACGCCGGCCATTTCTCCTGCTTCCGCAACCTACAGCGCGCCGCAATCCGTATCCATTTCGGATTTGACTCCAGGCGCAGTCATTTACTACACCGTAAACGGATCGGCGCCCACAACCTTGTCCACCATGTACAGCGGACCTTTCACCGTCTCAACCAATGAAACAGTGAAGGCATTCGCGGTCGTGAACGGCGATAACAACAGCGCTGTCGCGTCATCGATCATTGCTATTGCCCCACCTTCGCCTAAACCATCGTTCTCCTTGCCAGCCGGAACCTATACAAACATTGAAACGATCACCGTCAGTTGTTCCGACACAAACGCAACGATTTACTACACGACTGACGGCTCAACTCCGACCACGAATTCCAGCGTTTACACCGGGCCGCTCACCTTTCGCGCCAATACGACACTCTCGGCGCTGGCTCTTGTTCCGGGGGAAAGCGAAAGTCCAGTCAAGTCCGCAGCCTTCACTATTATTGCCCCTGCGGCGGTTCCTTCTTTCTCTCCCGCCGCCGGGAAGTACACGAGTGCTCAAAACGTAGCCTTGAGCGATGCTACACCCGATGCCGTTATCTACTACACGCTCGATGGCTTGACGCCGACAGCTGCATCGACCGTCTACACCGGCCCAATTGCGGTTTCAACTACAGAGACTGTGCAGGCTGTCGCGCTGGCAAGCGGGGGCAGGTTAGGAGCCGTCGCCAAGGGGACATTCACCATTACTCCGCCCACTGCCGTGCCAGTGATTTCTCCGGCATCGGGGACCTACAGTTCAATCAAGACGGTCACCATCACAGATGCTACTCCCAAGGCGGTTATCTATTACACCGTGAACGGAAGCTACCCGACTATGTCGTCTCCCGTCTACACCGGACCGATACAGGCTACGACAAACACCAAGATCCAGGCTCTGGCCGTGGCGCCAAGCGATTCCCCCAGCGTTTGCGCTTCGTCGTCCTACACAATCATTGCGCCTCCGCCAACAATTACTCCAGTGTCTGGAACCTTCGACTACAAAGCCACTGTCAGCATGTCAAGCACCATCGCCGGGGCCACTATCCATTACACAAGCGATGGATCGACGCCAACGGCTGCGTCTCCGGTCTATACTGGCCCGATTGTGCTGGCGCCGTCGCAAACCACGGCAGAGGAATTTCAGGCAATCGTGGTCGCGAGCGGATATCTCCAAAGCACCTTGACGACGTCGTCCTTTGTCATCACGTTGCCGCAAGGGGTGCTTGCGCAGGCTACCGTAAGCACTACTCCAATCATGACCATCCCGCCGAATTTCATGGGGCTGTCCACCGATTGGATGACCGCGTCGGAGATCATGGGGCAAGCGTCGACGGGCGTGAATCAGACGTACAGAACATTGCTGGGAAACCTTACACAGTACTACACAGCGCCCTTGCTGTTCCGCATCGAGGGAGACGATACGACAGTCGCCGATCTTCAGCAAGACATCGAGCCGCTCGTTGAGCTCTCGCAAGCTCAGAGCATCCACTACACCCTAGGTGTGGACCTCATGAACGACAACCTATCCGTAGCCGAGGCGGAAGCATCGGCATGGACCAATGGCATCCCGAACAATGTCATTGAAGCCATTGAGATTGGCAACGAGCCAGACAATTACCCCTATCAAAGTGCGCGGCCCAGCACGTACAGTTTCTCCGATTATCTTGCGGAGTTTCAGCAATGGCAGCAGGGAATTCAATCCACTATTGGTACGGGCATCGGGATGATGGGACCCTCGAGCGCTCAGTCGGGATGGAAGCCAAGTGAGGAAAGCGCATTGACTGCCGGCGCTCTTACTCCGTCCATTGTGAGTCAACATGCCTATCTGGGCGGGGCGGCTGCGGGACAGACACTGCCGCCGGACTATCTTCTGCAACCCGCTTCCGCGACTCAACTGCCGGGCGACTATGCGGGCTACGCGGCAACGGCCCACCAGGTGGGGCGTCTTTTTCGCATGGGCGAGATCAATTCTGTTGGAGGCGGAGGGGCCGCTGGGATCAGCAATAGTTTCTCCTCGGCGCTCTGGTCCGTCGACATAATGTTCAACTATTTGGTCAATGGAATGGACGGTGTGAACTGGCATTCCGGTCAATACACAAACTATGCATTGTATGAATTCTCTTCGGTCAGTTATCAAGGGACGACCAGCTACACGTTGAACCAGGTGAATCCTCTTTACTACGGACTCTTGACGTTTGCTCAGTTGGCGGGCCGCGGTGCGTCGTTGTTGCCAGTCGCGACCATGACGGATTCCAACGTATCGATCTGGTCCACAATCGATAAAACCTCGACCGTACACATGATCGTGATCAACAAGGACGAGGTGAACACCGGCAACGTCATCATTAACCTGCCAGGTTACGGCGCCGGAACAATTCGATACCTGAGTGCTCCAAGCTACACGTCAACCAACGGAGTGACTCTGGGAGGCCAGACCTTTGATGGAAGCACGGATGGTACGATCCAAGGAACATTGGTTACAACGACCATCACCGGGGCCAACGGGACCTTTACACTCCCGAGCATGCCGATCACCACAGCGGCCGTGATCGATTTTTCGAAATGATCTCGCTGGAAAATGTGCTTCGAAGAGACTGCCGCTGCGCTTGTGAATGGATAGACATTGGAGCGGGGCGGCGGACTCTCGATAGTCATCCGGCACTCTGGCCTAATCGGGGTAATGTCGGCTCGACGTTGGTACATTTGTCTGCTCTTCCCGTCGAGCAGACCCTGGTCGAGTTGATGCGCTAGCGCTTTCACGGGCTCGGCTGCCGAAGACGATCGAGAAGTCAGAAGAATATTCATGAGTGGAAGGCGCATCCCGGCTTGCTCCGCAGCTTGTGGGCGACTAAACTTACGCTATGAGAGCGCACAGAATCTCCCCGTTCTGCGCCGCTTGGCTGGTGCTGATCGCTGCCAGTCAGGGCTTCGCCGCACCGGGCGCGTGTCCAGCACCCCAGCCGCTGTCCAACATGCGGCTTACCTTCGACTCGGAGTTCGCCGCCGAAGGCATGCTTAAGCCCGACCAATGGCGCATTTTTATCGGACAGCATGGCCCTCCCGACCAGGAAGCAGAGGTATACATCCCGGATAACGTGACTGTTCTCCCCAAGGTGGGCCTGCGGCTCGAAATGGCGAAGCGGACTTATTGGGATCATCCTTACACAGCCGGATGGGTGGGAACGCAAGGGCTGTTCTCGCAGACCTACGGGCACTTCGAGATGCTTGCCAAAATGCCCCAGGCCAACGGCAATTGGCCGGCTATGTGGCTGGTTCCCGAGACTGGCACATGGCCGCCGGAGATCGACGTGGTGGAGTGGGTCTATGCTCCGCGAGGCAAACAGCCGGACAAGAACGTAAAAGGACAGGCCTCGGTGGTGGAGACCACTCTGCATTGGGCCGACGCGAGCGGCCAGCACAAGTTTATGCATGCCGAACTGGGAAGCGACCAGCCTAAGTTCCGCGTCTATGACTGGGACAAAACACCGCCGCTGCGCGGATTGAGCGCCGATTACGCTGGATACCACATCTACGGTATCGACTGGCGGCCCGGTTCACTGGTCTGGCTCGTCGACAACAAACCGGTCTTCTGCATGCTTGACAACGCGTCCACCGGGGACCGCGTTCCGCAGACGCCCATGTATATGATCCTGAGCGAATCGGTATCTCCCGCGTCGCCGGCCAAGCCGCACTGGTCAGGTTTTGTCGAGAGCAATCAGGCGTTCCCGCTGGACTTCGATATTGCCTACACCCGGGCTTACCAGTATAAGGACATCCAGACCGAGCACGTGCTTGCGCTCGATATCCACGATGTAACCGTGTCGAATCCCACGCCGGCTCCGGGCGACACGATCACCCTTGCGGCTACGTTGAAAGTGGGGCCGAGCGATCTCGGCAAGGGCAAGCTCACCTTCTCGATCTACGACTTCCTCGATCCGCATCAATTTAGCGGAGTTCGTTCCCAGCTTGCCGCAATGGATATTCAAGTGCCCATGCTCGCAGCCAACCAGTCTTATCCTCTCAAGGCGACCTACAAGATTCCCCGTGACCTTCCGCCCGGCTTCTACGGAGTCGACGCGAAGGCCGGCTATACGGAAGGTCCTGGCAACGACCAGGTGGGTCCCTGGCCGCGCGGGCTCCGCTTCAAACAGGCGGTGACATTTACCGTGACTGCGCACTAGCACGAATTTCGGACTCGCAACTGCATTCACTTGAGATGCGGTACTTGGGAGAATTGCGCTCTAAGAAATGAAGCAACAGCAATAGTTTTCGTAGATTGGTGTGGAAGCTCACGCGAGCATCGGCCAGTGGCGCATTTGAACGAAGTCGAGATGGGGACGGCTTTCCTGCAACCGCTCAGTAGCCGTGGATCCAGCGGCGAAGATGGCGCAACCGCAGCGTCGGCCGAGTACCCATTTGGACCAAATCGGATGAGAGTGGGCAATTCTGCTCTACATTCCTCAAGGCCCCGTTCGATGATTGACACTGGCAGCCTGTGATCGAAACCGCCGCTGGCGACAAGCGGCCGTTTCGAATTCTGATGATTGCTCCGCCTCTGCATTCCGGATGGTTGCAGCTTTCAGTGCTCTCGGGAGTCGCTCTTGAGAGACGGGCCCTTCAATAGACAGCCTTTGGGCCAGCATCGGAGTTTCCGTGGAGCCCAAGTCGTTCTCGGACCGCAAGGTACAGCTCACTCTCGGGTCTGCCATTCTTTGTTTAGTGATTGTGACCTCCGTATCCTTTCGCGGCATGGCCGTATCCGATGCCAGCGAAGGCTGGCTGCGCCATACACACAAGGTTCTTGAAACCCTTCAGGATTTACTCCTGGCAGCGGACGGAGCCGATTCGAGCGCCCGGGAATACGGGTTGACGGGCCAGGCTTCTTATCTTCAAGTGTTTAAAGCCGCCAAGCAATCCGTCGAACAGGACCAGACAACTCTTCGCAAATTGACAGCGGATAACCCAACGCAGCAGCCCCGCCTTGCAGGCCTCGAGTGGCTGACATCGCAGAAACTATCGCGCGCTGACACAATCATCCGTCTGCAGGGCACCGACGATTTTGACGTGAAATCGGAAGTCGTTCAAAGTACGGCGGACGTTGCGCTCGACGATCGGTTTCAGAGGTCGGTTCGCGATGTGCGCGGCGAAGAGCTTCGATTGCTGGTATCGCGGGATGCGGATGCAAAAGGCCGTCTGCGCCTGGTGAAGGCTCTGCTGATCCTAGCAACCAGCATAGGTTTGCTGATTGCAGTGCTTGCCGGTTGGAGTCATTATCGTGAGGCGGTCAAACAGAATTTGGCTTGGATTGCACTCCACAATAGTGAAGAAAAATATCTGTCGCTGCTCGACGGAATCCAGGACTATGCGGTCTTCATGTTGGATCCGGCAGGCACGATTGTCAGCTGGAATGCCGGCGCGGAAAGGATGCATGGATACACGGCAAATGAGATCATGGGCCAGAACTTCTCATGCTTGTTTCCCGTTGAAGATGTCCTGAAGCGCCGGCCACAGGAGATTCTTCACTTGGCTGACACGGACGGACGATTTCAGGAAGAGCTGCCGCGCCTTCGAAAAGATGGTTCAAAATTTATCGGTGAAGTTGTGCTGACCGCGCTTCGCGACGCGTCTGGAATGTTGCGTGGATTCGCTAAAATCAGCCGCGACCTCACCTCTCGCAAAGATGCCGAGAGCCATCTGGTAACGGTCGCCGAGCAAATGGCGGATCTAGCCCATGTGGCTGAGCATGACCCTCTCACTGGTTTGCCCAACAGGCTGCTTCTGAACGACCGCATTAACCAGGGGATCGCGCTCGCCCGTCGGCAATCGGGCAAGGTCGCGGTGCTCTTTCTTGATTTGGACGGCTTCAAACACGTCAACGATTCCCTGGGACACTCGGTCGGCGATAAACTCCTCTGTTCAGTAGCAAATCGTCTGATGGCTTGTGTACGTTCCCCGGATACCGTCAGCCGCAACGGAGGCGACGAATTCATCGTAGTGCTTCAGGAAATGCGACAGCCGAATCAAGCTGCCATTACTGCCAGAAGAGTGCTAAGGGCCTTGGCGGCTCCTCACAGGATCGGTGATCTCGATCTCCATGTGACCGCAAGTGTCGGAGTGAGTATCTACCCGGAGGACGGATCGGATGCGGAGACTTTGATCAAGCACGCCGACACCGCCATGTATCAGGCCAAGGCAAGCGGGCGCAAGAAGTTTCAGTTCTTCACACCGCAGATGAATGAGAATGCCGTCGAGCGCCAGTCCATTGAGGAGGGCTTGCGCCATGCATTGGAATTCAGTGAATTCAAGCTGTATTATCAGCCGAAGATCAACGTGAAATCCGGCGCGGTTGTAGGGGCGGAAGCGCTGATCCGGTGGGAGCATCCTGTCCGTGGGCAGCTTCTTCCGAGCACTTTTATCCCCGTGGCCGAAGAGACGGGCCTCATTTTGCCCATCGGAACATGGGTCCTGCGGGAAGCGTGCCTGCAAGCCATGTCTTGGAAAAGTGCGGGTCTCTGTGCGGGAGGCATTTCTGTGAATGTTTCATCGGTCCAGTTCCAGGACGAAGGTTTTCTCGAAGACCTGAACACGGTCCTCAAGGAAACCGGCTTGGATCCGCATTGTCTCGAACTGGAGGTGACGGAAAGTGTTCTGATGAAGAATACCGCGCTCTCCGCGGCCACCCTCAAGGCGGTTCGGGAAATTGGGATTCGGGTGTCTGTCGATGACTTCGGAACAGGCTACTCGAGTCTCAGCTATCTTCGCGGGTTTCCCCTTGACGGTCTAAAGATCGACCAATCGTTTCTCCAAAAGGCCCACACTTCACCCGACGACTCGATCATCGTGAGCGCAATCATCGGATTGGGGCGAGCCATCGGCTTGCAGGTAATTGCCGAGGGAGTTGAAACCGCGGAGGAACTTGCATTTCTGAAAGCAAATGAATGTGACGAGGCGCAGGGCTTCTATTTCAGCCGGCCGGTCACAGCCGAAGAATTCGTCAAGCTCCTCGCTGCGGCATGACCTGTCCTCAACCGGCGTGGGGCGGAAGATTCTTGAAAATCTGGTTTCTACTGAGCAGTTTTGACCGAACTTTCGGTCGATCCGACGTAATAATCTTACAAAACTCAATCATTGTGTTTTGCAAGTTTGCCGGAGAGTACCCCATGCACCAAAAATACGATGTCGCCAGCGTCCTGGAACGCGAAACGCAAGTCACAATCGACAATTGGTACACCCGCGTGGAGGCAGAACTGGACCTGGTCAGTGTCCCATTGAGCCGCAAGGATCGATGCGCTCACTTGCCGGAGATGTTCCGCGATCTCGTGAGCCGTCTCCGCAACCCGCTTCCCTTGGGCACACGTGCCCTGACCTCAGTGGCGGCCCACAATCACGGAAGCCTGCGCCGCGATCAGGGCTACTCCGCCGCGATGATGGTTGAGGAATCGCGCATGCTGCAGGTTTCCATCTTTCAGACACTCCAGTTACACGTGGAGGATACTGAACCTGGAGTGCTGCTGCTCTACGTCATGGTTATCGCCGATGAAGTGGACTCGCAATTGGCTCAGGCCATGTCAAGTTACATCGCCGTGGCAGGCATCAATGCTAAGCCCATCGCGGTATAGACCGTTGCAATCGGGTCCGTTGCGCGAACGGGGAACCTATCGGTGGCCGAACGCCGGTGCGCTCAATTCATGACGGAAATCGCTAAGCCCCAATCCAATCAAAAAGGGCATGCGCGCTAAAGATGCCTGTCGAATCCTTTGAAATGCTGCCCCTTCAAAGGGTGACAAAGAGAGTTCGACAGCAGGGAACTGGCTCGCAATGGGGAAGGACGAATCTCTCGCTCTGTTCCGCGCCAGCCTTGCAATGCTCGTGCAATGCTCGAAGGAGGATCCAAATCTCGATTCGTGTTATGCCCGGCTAGGGAACGGTATAGCTTGCCGAGGTTACATTGCTGGTTGCTCGACCGGTCGAGATGGCTATCGACTGAATTGTTTCGGAACCCGTCAGCAGGATCGGCTCGTGATACCAGTTCGATGTAGTGGTCGGTGTGGATCCGTCGGTTGTGTAGCGGATTGTGGCCGTGGAATCGGCATCGGTGATGGTGATTGGCTGGCCGAGCGAATAGCTTCCGGGCGCGGGGCTGATGACCGGGGTGGGAGTCTGCATCACCACCGTGTAAAACGACTGAACAAAGGGACTGGGCGGGAATTGGCTGCTGGTTCCGATCGCCTTGAAGAGCGTCGACGCCGTGACCGTGATAGGTCGTCCATAAACGGGCGATGAAGGGGTGGGATCCGAGCCGTCCAGCGTGTAGTGAATCGTTGCGTTAGGGTTAATGTCGCTCATGGAGACGGTGACCATGCCGTTGAACTTTCCAGGCGGGGGAGAAAAATTAACCGCGTTCGCGGAGGTGACGGTTTCAATGAGCTCGGCCTTGTTGGGATCGAAGCTGCCGCCTCCGCCATAGACTGTGTAAACCTCGTACCAGCCCACCGCCAGGTTCGCGGTCGAAAAGCTCGCCTTTCCTGTTCCATCAAGAGGCACCGTTGCCATCAGTTCATCGTTCAAAATGAAAGACACATTGCCGGTCGGCACCTCGCTTGAGTCCAGACTTGCAACCGTCACTGCGATCTCGCCGCTCTGCCCCTGGATTTGCGGATTGATCGTGGTATTGAGCGTGATGGTGGTGGGGATGCTGCTGGGCGCGTCGTTCAGGTCGAGCTTGGAAATGAAAGCATTGCCGTTGTTGGTTGCGGAATGATTCGTAGACTGGAAGGCCCCGGCCGTCACTGGAAAGTTCAGCGAATCGGAGGATCCCGTGATGTAGACGTTCCCCGCGCCATCCGTAACAATCGCGGCCGCGGAATCGCCGCCAAATCTACCTCCGGAGCCGCCCAGATAAGTGGAGTACAGGGTGGCATCGCCTTCCGGATTCAACTCCGTGACAAATGCGTTTCCATTGATGTTGCCAACTGTGGTCTGGAAGGCTCCCGCGGTCCACGGGAAGTCGCTGGAAGCAGTCCAGCCGGCCACGTATGCATCTCCCGCGCTGTCCACCGCAATGGCATTTGCGGAGTCGCCGCCTCCGCCCACAATCAGTCCCGATCCGCCGAGGTATGTGGAGTAGCGAAGCGCGGTGCCCTCCGGGTTAAGGCTCGCGACAAAGGCCGTCGAGTTTTCGTGGAAGCTTTCGAAGTTTGAAGTCTGGAAGGCCCCGGCCGTCACTGGAAAGTCGATCGAATTCGTGGTACCTGCCACATAGGCGTTCCCGTCGCCGTCCACTGCAATAGGTCCGCCGGTATCAGATGTGCTTCCTCCCAAATAGGTGGCGTAAACCAGTGAGCTGCCGCTAGAGTTCAGCTTCGCAACAAAGACCGTGCTGTGGCCTGGTATCGCCTTGTTCGCCATCTGAAAGGCTCCCGGCGTCACCGGGAAGTCGATGGAACTGGCCGACCCGGCGATGTATGCGTTCCCGGCGCTATCCAGAACAACGCTGCCTGCCTGGTCGTCGCCATTGCCGCCCAGATAGGTGGAATACACCAGCGCTGTTCCCCCGGCATTCAAACAAGTTACAAACGGCGTGTTGGAGCTTCCCGGCTTCACGGTTTGGAATGCGCCCGCGGTGGTTGGAAAATCAGTGGATTGAGTCCAGCCCGTCACATAGGCGATTCCGGAGCTGTTGACTTTAACGTCAACCGGTTGGTCGTAGTTGCTCCCGCCAAGGTAAGTGGAATACAGAACCTGCGTGCCCGAGGCGTTGAGCTTGGAAACAAATCCAGTGCCTCTTCCCGTCGCGCTATTGTCTTTTGTTTGAAAGGCCCCCTTGGTCACCGGAAAATCCTTGGAGCCCGTCATGCCCGCGACGTAGGCATTCCCGGCGCTATCCAGCGCAATACCGCTCGCTGTCTCGCCTCCACTTCCGCCCAGGTACGTGGAGTAAATCAACGCGGTCCCGGTCGCATTCATTTTGGAAACAAATCCGGTCGTGTATTTGGTTCCCGACTTGTCCGTTGCATGGTAGGCTCCCGGCGTCACCGGAAAGTCGGTGGAGAATGTAGTTCCCGTGACGTAGGCGTTTCCCGATCCGTCGATGGCGATGGAGCTTGCGGCATCGTCATGACTTCCACCCAGATAAGTGGAGTAACTGAGAACAGGATCGATGATGAGGGGTTGAGAGTGATCGTATGCTGCCAACCTGAAACCGACGGAGCGGTCTGCATGAAGACTGAAGCATCCCTGCACGGGCACGCGGCGACCGTTGGCTTCCTGATAGATCTCAGGACTGCGGAATAGAATCCGGCCATTGCGAGCATCGATGGAAAGACCGCCGTCGGCCGTCAGAGCGAGTTTCCGGGTTCCTGAAAAACTGAGTCGGATGGCCTTCGTGTCGGCACCTGGCCGCACAACAAAGTCGTACTCCAATTGCCCCTGATTGCCGTAATAGATCAGATCCACGCCCCGATACACGTTCGAGAAGCGCACCTTGGAATAGACCGGAATGCCGCTCCGCCACTTCGAGGAATCTTTGCCGACAAAGTAGTTTGCCGTTCCCGGCAAAGGATCGATCCCTGTAGCACTTGTCTTCGGATCGGCCCCCGACAATCGCATCCGAACCACCTCAGTTTCAATCGAGAGCCTCGGATGGCTTCTCTCCCACGGGCTCGCGCCAACTCTTTGCGCCTCAAGCGGCGCTCCGTGAAGCTCCAAATCCGCTTCTCGCTTGGTCAGAAAGATTCCGTATCCGATGCCTCGGGCCAGAAACTTTATGCGCCCATCGGCCTGCCCTCGATTGGCTTCAAAGCCGAGCGGCAGCTTGCCGTAAGTTTGCGCGATGTTTGAGGTTTTGGCGGCAGGAACTGTTGCGATAGGAGGATTCTCTGGCGCCATGGAGGCGGCAGCCGCGACAGCGGATCCGGCCCCGAATATCACTGACCAGAATAGAATGAACTTCGCATTTCTGAGCAAGGTGAAAACCTCCCGCGGTTGGATTGTGCGGACGGAGTGGCCCATCTTTCGGCTACGTTCGAGCATCAAGAAAAACTTCTGGCTCATTTCAGCGGATGGGAACTGCAAACGGGAAAAGCTTGAAGAAACCGAATGGCAGCTTCAAGGCGCACAAACTCACCCAACACCCCACCAGCGACTCACCACAACTAACACCGCAACCGGAACGAAACAACACAGTTTTCTGTAGCATAAGATGGCAGATTACCTCGTGCGCGAGAACTGCAAGGGAGATTTGCCTCGCACCAATGCATGGAAATGTGCCCCAAGTCCCCGATCGTGCTGATCCCGTCAGCACAGGGGGGCTGGTGCATCGCCCTGAACGCTGTCGCAAAGGGGCCTGTGACGGTAGTGCGTCCATGCGTCGCAGGGGCTGGATGGTGACTGTGATCAGATTCGATAGATGCTGTTGTGACTCGATTGCTGGTCCGCTGTTGCGCGGACCCGCGGCCGACGGGGAGTAATCCTGGAACCGCAAGTAACTTGATCGAGGCTTTTGCGTCAAATAACAAGGTGATAGGAACCTTCTTCATCGTCGAGGCGTGCCGGCCTTTGTCCTTGCCGAATCCAATTGCAGAACTGGATCTCAAATTGCAACGAGCGAGCTTCAGTCACCTGGAGCAACGGCACCGATTTGAATAAGAATTGGATCAGGAGGTGGGTACCGATGTTTCAAAGCATTCGGAAAACCAGCTTTGCAAGCCTGGTTCTGCTGCTTGTTGGCTTCAGCGGATCGTCTGCGCAGGATTTGCCCAGCGGCGGCACAATTCGCCTTACCAGCAGGCTGGTGTTCATCGATGTTGTGGTTCGAGACAGGAATGGCCAGGTGATTCCTGGCCTAACTCAGCAGGATTTCAAAGTTGAAGAGGACGGCAAGCCGCAGAAGGTGGACTTCTTCGAAGCTTGCAGTTTGAAACAGATGGCTCCCGGAACGCCAAAGCGTTCGCCCGCGCCTGCCGCAACGCAGCCATTCTATTCGAACATCGCAAATCGAGAGGCCGCTTCCGGCGCCATTAACATCATCCTCTTCGACCAGTTGAACACACCGCGATCCGATCTCTTATACGCTCGCAAACAGCTTCTCGAATTTCTGACGAAGTTGCCGCCGGGGCAAAGCGTTGCGCTCTTTGTTCTGCGGAATCGTCTGCAGATGGTGCAGAACTTTACCGGTAGTTCGGACCGGCTGCTGGCAGCGGCGCAGTCGATCAGGCCCAGCGACATGACTTTCATCCGCTCAAAAGATGAGGTTCTGCAAGATGACGACTTCATTACCGATTTCGTTCAAGCAATCGGTGGCTACGATCCCGGCGGCGCGGCCGGCAAATTCAAGGCGGCAGAGGAAGATCAAGACGCCATTCACCGGGACAATCGCGCGTATATCACCGTAGCGGCCATGGCGGAGCTGGCGCGTGCAACAAGCGGTTATCCCGGACGGAAGAATCTGCTCTGGCTTTCGGAGGATTTTCCGGTCTCTGTGGGAGCGCAGTTGATGGATGAGCGTTTCAGGGCCACTCCGGATTTGGCGCAGGCGCGCCAGACAGCCAACTTGATCGCCAATGCGCAGATCTCGGTGTATCCCATCAGCCTGCTGGGAATGGAGACGGGCGGCGTTCCGGTTACCAGCAGCGGATCGGGGTCCGTTTCGCCGATTGGCGGGCCTATGGGGAGCACTGCAAGTCCACAGATGGGTGACAGGCTACAAGAGCAGTTCACAACGCGGTCGGCGCTGCGTTATGCGGCCAACGATCTTGCGGATCAGACTGGCGGCGAAGCCTTTGTCGGCACCAACGACTTTGAGGGCGCGCTGCGGCACAGCATGCTGGACGGCTCGAACTATTACTCTCTCGCCTACCGTCCAACCAACGAGAAATGGAACGGCCAATTCCGCAGGATTCACGTCGAGCTTGTGGGGAAGAGCGGATCTCTCAATTACCGGCGTGGCTATTTTGCGGACCCCGACACGCATCCTCCCGCCGATAGCGTCAAGGATTTGCATATTGCTTTGCAACCCGAGACCCCGGAGTCGACGATGTTGGCGCTTCGCGGCAGAGTGTCGCCGCCCGATGCGCAGCATCCCGCGCTGCGGGTTGATTCTCTTCTGGATCCCTCGAATGCAAACTTCACTACGACCGCGGACGGCAAGCGCCACGCGCAGTTTCTGGTTCTGCTTGTCGCATTGAACGACGGCCCCCAGCAACCGGCTGCGCCGCCGCAGACATCAGGCGTGCTGAAGCTCGACTTGACGCCGGAACAGTACAAGATCGCCATGGAATCCGGAATTCCGATCCATCAGGAACTGAGCCTCAAGCAGGGCAAGTTCCGCCTGCGTCTCGGTGTCAGCGATATGTCTACGCACCAGATCGGGACCCTGGACTTGCCTGTGGAATAGGGCGCATCGAGCAAGGCGAGTCGCTGAGAACGAAGTGGGAGAACCGGCATGTGCAGAGCTACGGATGTTTGATGGGTACGGGCCGCGCCTTCTCCGGATCGACGATGCCTTTGCCTTCCATTACGCTGTAGAAATGGTCGGCGGCCAGGTTGGTCAGGTCTTCACTGCGCCCTGACGGCCAATGGATCTGCACCTTGTCGATCTTTGTTGCAGCGCCCAGGCCGAAGTGAATGCGAAGATCGTTCTGCGAGAGATAGCTGCCCCCGCTGTGCACTTCATCGGTTTGCGTCATGCCGCCGGCGACGATCGAAATGCGTGCGTTGAGCGCGAGACGATTGCTGGGGTTTCCGTTCAGCTCGAAGCTCACCCAGTGGCGTCCAGGCACACCATGATTGCGCAGAATCATGGGGCTTCCGTCCAGGTCCTCCACTACGACATCCATATTGCCATCGTTGAACAGATCGCCCACGGCCAGTCCGCGCGAGACGCGCTTTTGCATCAAGGCATTTCCAGCCTGGGAACTGGCGTCACAGAATGTGCCGTCTCTCTGATTGAGCTCAAGCACGCCCGGTTGGCGATAACCTGCTCCGGAGGGCAATGAATCGACTTGCGGATAGACGTGCCCATCGACGAGGATGAGGTCTTGCCAGCCGTCGTTGTCGAGGTCGACAAAAGCGGTTCCCCATTTGACCAGCGGCAGCGAGGGCAGCGCTACGCCAGACTGAAAGGAATCTTCCTTGAAGTTCCAGTCGCCGTCATTCCGGTAGAGCAAGACATTCTCGTCGGTGAAATTGGTGACAAAGATCGATGGCCGGCCGGTGTGATTATAATCTCCAAGTGCAATGCCCATGGACGCCTGCTCGGAGCCGTCCTCGCTGACCGCGGTTCCCGACTGAAGTCCGATATCCTCGAATTTCCCGTTGCCTAGATTCTTGTAGAGATACTTGGGGGTTGAGTCGTTGGTTACATAGATATCCGGACGGCCGGTGTTATTGAAATCGGCCCACACGACGCCCAGTCCGTAGTATCCGTCCGGATCGCTGACTCCCGCGGCTTTTGAGACGTCCGTGAATGTGCCATCGCCATTGTTGTGAAAGAGCGAGTCGCCGGCCCCGCGCAATCCTCGCGGTCCGCATTGCACATCGATGCCTTTGTACTTGCAGAAGGAAGCGCTTCCGAAACCGGGCATGTCGTCGAGATGAAAGTCGACATAATTGACAACCATGAGATCGGCGAATCCATCCCCGTCGTAGTCTCCAAACGAAGCGCCCGCCGACCAGCGGCCATCGGCGACGCCGGCCTTTGCCGTGACATCTGTGAAAGTCCCGTCGCCGTTGTTGCGATAAAGTACGTTGCCGCCCAAACAGGTGAGGTAAAGGTCTGGCCATCCGTCGTTGTTGTAGTCTCCGACCGCACCCCCCATGCCAAAGCAGGAAGTTGTGAGGCCGGCCTTTGCCGTAACATCCGTAAAAGTCCCGTCGCGGTTGTTGTGGTACAGCGCCCCAGCACTTTTAGCTCCCTTGAGTGCCTGATCGACAGTGGGCGAATTGGTGAAGTAGATATCAGGCCAGCCGTCGCGATCGTAGTCGATGAGGATAACGCCGCCGCTCATGGATTCGACGATGTATTTCTTCAGCGGTGCGGTGTTGTGTTTGAAGGTGATGCCCGCGGCTGTCGCAATATCTTCAAGTTGCGGAACCGGACGACCGCTGCACTGGATGGTTTTTGCGCCAGGAGGCGGAGCGGACACTGGATTGTGCCCCGAGCCCATTTGCGCTGCTGCGATGTTCACCGCACAGAGCGCGGCAGCAAGCATTCGCAGAAAATGATCGTAGGCGCGGGGAGTGAGCAAGCGGATTGTTTCCTTCCCTATTGTTTTTGCTTCAGCTGGTCGGCGAGGCGTTCCCGCGACTTGGTTTTGATGCTCTTGTAGATTTCAAGTTCACGGTCCGCGTCCGCGTCTCTGCCCAGTTTGCGAAACGCAGCTTGCAGCTGGTAGTGCATGTAATCCGTCTGTGGGCTCAGTTGCGCCGCCGCTTCCAGATGTGCGGCTGCATCGGCTGTCTGCCCTTTATCGAGCAGAATCTTCCCCAACTGGTATTGCGCGTTTGCGTAGTCGGGATGATCGGCAATCACTTTGAGAAAAAGTGCCGCGGCGTCATCGGTCTTCGATTGCTGCAAGTATACAAAGCCGAGATGATACAGCGCATGCGGATCGCCTGGGTCGAGGCTGAGTTCCGCCTGGAATTCTTTCGCGGCCTCCGGCCAATGCTCCCAGCGAATATAAGCGAGCCCCTCGAAGAAGTGCGCTTTCATCAGGGATGGATCTTCGGCGAGCGCGCTCTGCAAGGTGGCGATGGCGCGCGCGTAGTCGCCGATCTCAGTCCATAGCTGGCCGACAAGCAGGAGTGTCTCGTTGGGGCGCGGCTGCGATTGAAAGGCATTCAACACTTCGGTCGCCTTTTGCATGTCGCCGATGTGGGTGAGAGAGGCGGACCAGGCATAACCGATTTCACTGTCCTGCATGGCGCGCTCCCCGAGCGGCGCAAAGGACTGCGCTGCTTGAGCAAACTGATCCGTGGCGAAGTAGGAGACGCCGAGCATGGCCCGCAGTGCCGGGGTGTCGCTGTTGCGCGTCAAGGCCAAGGACAGGCTGCGGATCGCTTCGGAATAATTCTTCGCCCTGAAGGCGCATTGGCCGAGGTTCTTCTCCAGGCCGGGAAGGGAACTGTCCCACTGCTCCGCCTGCTGATAGTTGCTCAGAGCAAGAGTGTATGCACCTTGAATGGCCTGTGAAGTTGCGAGGTCGTTGAAGGCCAGCGCCAGCACGGAGCGAAGCGTTTTCTCGCTCGTCTCGGCAGCGGCAAGTTGCGCGGCGGTCATTCTGCTTTGCGCGAAGAGATCGGCTGCGCCCTGAACAGAGGGAGCGGCCTGGTTTTCCTGCGCACGGCTCAACGGCATCACGGCGGCGGCAGCGCCGGCTCCGCCCGAAAGCATGATGGCAGAGACGCTCTGCTGGCTCTCCACCATGGTCTTGTTCTGCAGTTCGTGCGCTTTTGCCGCGAAGACGTCGCTTTCTTTCGTACGTCCACTTCGAGCCAGAATGCGCGCCAGGTCGACATAGGCCCTGCGTATCTGGTAGTTGGAGCGGGCCTCATCGTTGCCTGTGAGCTCAACCGCTTTGCGCAGCATCTCTTCCGCGCGGTCCATTTTCTCCTCGGAGAACGCATTCAATCCCAGGTAGAGAAATGGTTCTGGCGCCGAGGGGTTGATTCTTGCAGCGGCCTGCAGGTATTTGGCTGCCTCGTCGAATTGACGCTGGCCGGAGTCAAGGAACCCAAGCATATAGTTGGCAAGGTAGTCATGCGGGAAGTATTCGACTTCCTTTCTCAATTCAGCCACGGCGTCCGGCGTCGGTTTCCACTCGTTCATCGAAAGCTGGGCGAGGCCGAGAAAGTAGTGCGCATGCGGCGTGCGCGGGTCGAGGGCCACAGCTCGCTGGAATTCCCGAAGCGCGGAAGGCATGTCGCCGGCATCGCGATAGGCTCGCCCAAACAGCACATGGAGTGATCCGCTGTCGCCCGAGTTCTTCCGCATCTGGTTGAAAACAGCTTCGGCGCGAGCCCTGTCTTCCGGCTTGCCTGTATTCAGCAGCGTGATGGCAAGCAGGTAGAGGTTCTCCACCGTGGGCTGCGCGGCAGCCAGGCGTGAAAGCGGCGTCACCGCGGCGGCATAGTCTTCCTTCTGCAGAAGGGTGTTTCCCAACACTTGGTTGCAGCGCAAACTTGCCGAGTCCGCCGCGCAGGCTTGTTGGGTATCCTTGATTGCATCGTCGATCCGGCTCGCCTCGACCTCGGCGATGGCGAGATCCAGGCGCGTGTCGGGTAAATCCTCGTAATTCAGTGAATGGTTGTAAAAACCGATCGCCTGCGCAACATCCGAAGCTGCCAGATGCAGGTGCGCCAACTCGCGAAAAACCAGCGCGATCAGGCGTTCGTTGGTCCGAGCCACCGCTGCCTGGTCGTGCGAATCGCGCGCATCCGCAGCCGCTTTCAATCTCCGGGCAAGCTCTTCCTGCGATTGGCTGCTGGGCTCGGTTGCTTTCTGTGACTGAGCGAGAACGGGAATTGCGCAAACCGCGGGAAGGCAGGCAAGAAAAAGAAATGCGAACACGAAGGGGAGCACACGCCTTCGACTCTGTTTTGTTTGCCGCGTAGAGATCTCTGGGTAAGGCCTCATCGGAGAACTATATCCTGTTGTTTAGAGACTAAGAGGCGGGGCTGGAAAGTTTCAAGCCCCGCCTCTTGGGTGGTCCTGGTTACAACAGGCAATTCTAGAACGTCAGTTTGAGACTGTACTGCAACACACGTCCCGCATTGAGGTTCTCGCTGCCTGCCTGGCCGAAGCCGGTTGGCGTGTTGCCGCTGCTGATCACGTTGTTGGTCGGACTGCAAACCGATCCGCTGGTTGCAGTGGCTCCTCCGCAATATACACCGCCCGAGGCCGTAAAGCCTGTGGCTTCGAGGTTGCCGCTATTGAAGTTTGGATGGTTGAAGAGGTCAAAGAAGTCCATCGCGAACTTGACTCTCATCTTCTCCTTGATCATCCAGTTCTTGGCCAACTGGCCGTCCAGATTCGTGTTGGGCGCGCCCACGCAGCTGCCACGCGATGCCATGTTGCTCGGGAAGGTTCCGATCTGATACCCGACCAGCGTGAAGTGGCTCCAGTTGAGAAGATTGGGTCCGCTCTTTCCGGAACTGCAGCCGGTGCTCGTAACCAGTGGCCGCTGATTTGCGGTGTAGCCGGTTCCGACCAGGGAGTTCAGTGTGCCCGTCACTCCGTTTACAGTTGCCGCGCTGGCCCCGGAAGAGAAGACGCTGAACGAGCTGCCTTGAGCCGCTGTGAAGATGCCGTTAACTTCCCATCCTCCCGCGGTGTTCCGCACCAACAGGTTCTGGTTGTTAAGTTTCGGCAGGAACAAAACCTCGTTGGCCACGAAGATGTTGGGGCGATTGATGTTGGTGTTGCCCTTGTCCAGGCGTGGGTCATATTGATTGGTTCTTGCTTCCTGGTTCACGCTGCCGGAGGAGTTGTCCAGCTCAACGTCCCCGATCGAATGGGACCAGGTGTAGGCCGCCTGGAAGGTTGAATAAGCTCCGGTCTGTGCCCGGAACAATGCCTGCAGCGAATGGTAGGAAGCATGTCCGCCGCGTGCAAAGCCGCCGATCATTCCGAAGTTATTCGCCGGACGAAGCGCGTTCTGCGCGGCTCCGCCAGTGAAGGCCGCTGCCAGCCAGTTGGTATCTGGCACCGCATTCGCGTCGCGCATCGACGTAAGATGCATGCCGGTATTGCCCACATATCCAACCTGCAAGGTCGTGTTGCGAGCCACTTCCTGCTCGATTGACAGGTTCCATTGCCAGGCATTCGGGATGTGGCCGCCGGTGTCCTTGTTGGCGCTGGGCGAAACCGAGGCGCTGGTCAACGGTGTCACCGTATCCAGAGAACGGTTGGTGCTGATGCCGAGGACAAACGGAGCGTTGCGTGCCAGGTTTTCCGCAATGCCCACCAGCTCGCGCTCGTAAAACTCGCCTGCTCCAGCACGGAGTGCCGTCTTGCCGTTCCCGAGAATGTCCCAGGAGAGACCCACGCGTGGAGCGATGCTGTGGTTGTTTTCCTGGACCAGCGCAGCATTGGGACCTGGCGTGCCGCTGGATAGGTTCGCGGTCACGCCGAGACCTGCGAGGAATTTGACCTGGTTGGCGCAGGGCGTCGTGCCCGGCACTGTGAGAATGCCATTGCAGGCATCTCCGGGGTTATTCGCTGCCTCCGATGCGCTCCATGCTGCCGGGCTCCAATTCGCCCACTGGTTTGCGTAATTGCCGCCCTGGTTATAGGCGGGCGAAGTATTGTTGCCGCCGGTCCCGCCGTATGGCTCACGCAGGATCGACCACCGGAAGCCGAAGTCGATAGTCACCTTGCGGTTGATCTTCCATGAGTCGCCAAGGTAAGGCTCGATGTCGTGCCAGTGAACGTCGGCAATGCCGTCGATGCTGTTCTCGCCGACGCCGGTGAATACCTGTGCGTTTGCGCCGGTGCCAGGAAGCAGAATAGTGGCCAGGCTGTTGTTGGTGTTGTCGCACAGCGGAGCAGCGCAGTTGCCAGGCAGACCAGGCCGGTCAGCGCCATTTCCGTTGCTCTCGACCTTCTCATTCGAGCTCAGGAAGATGCCCGCCTTCAGCAGGTGATTTCCTTGCACCTTCGAGATGTTGTCCTGCACCGTGTAGAGGTCCTCATGGTTGCCGTAGGGCGCGATGTTCCACATGGAAGTCGTGCCGCTGCCGCCGCCCGAGTTGCCGCCGATGTATCCATACGGATTCAGGCCGCCCCATCCGCCGAAGAACTCGCCCTTCTGCTTGATCGAGGACGGGAACGTCGAAGGATATGCGGCTTGCAGCAATGGGACATTGCCTGCCTCCGTTCCGGCAAGGGTGGTGATGATGCGGTTCTGCCCAAAGCCGAACTCCACGTCGTTGACCATGGAGTTGGAAATGGTGGAACTGAGTTTGGCCATGATGCTTCTGGAGGGCTGGCTCCATGACGAATCGATGGTCGGGAAATCCGACTCGCCCCAGAACGGCGAACCGTCGTTCTGCGCCGGATTGGTCCATGAATCGTTCGTCCAGCGGAACGTAGCCCGATTCGAATGGGTGATGTCGTAGTCGCCGCGGACATTCCACTCGCTCCAGTCCAGCTTATTGTCGATGAGCTGGGAATAATTGTTTCCGTTGCTGGTTGCGGTGGGACCCGTGGGGTAGAAGCTGGCGATCAGCAGTCCAGCCGCGTCAGGCGCCGCGATCTTCATTGGATTGCCGGCTGCTTGCGCATAGCCTGGAATCGTGGGCAGAGTCGCGCCGCATTGATCGGTCGTGCCGCTGTAGCCGCTGAAATCGCCGCCCTCTTCCGCGGCAGTGGGAACGCAGGCTGCTAATGGAACGCCCTGGATTTCCTTGTTCCACTCTTGGTTCCACCAGAAGAAGGCCTTGTTCTTGATGGCCGGTCCGCTGACGTTGTAGCCGTAATCGTCGCGGCGTTCCTTGGCCTTGCCCAGACTGGCGTGATTGGCAAACCAGTTGTTGGCGTCCAGTGCATCGTTGCGCCCGGAATAGAACATGCCGCCATGCCATTTGTTTTCGCCGGATTTGGTGGTGATGCTAATGATGGCTCCGGATGCCTGGCCATACTCGGGCCCATAGGAGTTCCGGATCATCTTGAATTCGGCGATGGTGTCGACCGACGGATAGACAAGAATGGTGCGATTCGAGCCGACGTCGTTATTGTTCACGCCGTCAACCAGAAACAGGTTATTGGTGTAAGGGTTGCCGTTCACGGAGAAGTTGACGCCGCCATCCAGCCCCTTGCCCACAAAGTTGGCGCCCTGCGCCGCGTTGACTCCGGGGGATAGCTGGGTGAGGCCCACAAAGTTTTCGCCGCTCAGCGGCAACTCGCGAACCTGCGTTCCTGAGACGACTTCACCAACCTCCGCAGAGGTGGTTTCCACCTGCACGGCGTCGGCCTGGACGGTCACCACTTCGGTCACTGAACCAGGCTGAAGTGTGGCATTTACCGAGGTATTCGTGGAAACGTGCACCTCGACACCGTCGGAGACGAACTCCTTGAATTTGGGTGCGGAAATCGAAACAACATAGGTGCCAACAGCCAACTGCGGAAGCGAGTAGGCTCCAATGGCCGAGGTGGTTGTGGTGGATTTTACGCCGGAGGCGGCAAGGGTGACGGTGACCTTTGCTCCAACAATTGCAGCACCGCTGGAGTCCGTTACATTGCCGACGATGGATCCGTAGTAGGCTTGCGCGTGAAGGGCGGCTGGAACCGCCCCCAGCAGAATGAGCATCGTGAGGAGCACGCGGATCCCGCTTCTTGCCCGGGCCGCAGGACTGATTCTCTCAACTCCATGTTGCGTCATTTGGTCTCCTTGGAATGTCGTTACCGTTTTCCCTCCTCATTCCTGAAGAAGGGACTGGTCGTTCCTTCGTAGAGAGCCTGTTGCTTTGAACAAAACGCTTCAAGATGGACCGTCGGTTACTCCCCAGTGCGGGCGGCGCAACGGACGACCGGGCCCTGTTCGATTCCCCATCGCATCGGGGATAACCATCAGGCTAGGCGGAGTGCCTGCTCCGCCTTGTAATAAATCGCTTAATTGTGAGTCGCGGTCACGCTACCACAAGCAAAAGAAAAAGAGCTGGCAAACCCTAACCGCCGCTCTCAAGAACTGCTGTCCACTCCAGAGATCGACGCGGAGGCTGCTCAACCGCCACCTGAACTCTTCCGTTTCTCGATAAAACGTTTGAGCGGTAGGTGCCTGCAATCCCCTTGAAAATAGTTCGCCGCCGATCTCTTCAGTTGGCCAGCATTTTGAGCGCATCCGTTATCGACTGTCAACACAATATTTAGAGGCAATCGGTCAAGCGGTGGTATCGATACCTTGATTTTGATTTGCCCGCACTCGCGGAGGGAGTGTCGGTGCGAGAAGTAAAGCGTTTTAATTTGCTTAAATCGCAAAACAGGAGACCTTTTGCGCCGGTTCTTTTCCGCTCCAAGAGAACTGTTTTTAAGTTCGCCGTCTATTCGCCAGACAGGCAAGCGTGTTGGCAAGGACCAAGCGTTCCGCCGGCAACGCGCATCGGGGAAGGCCGTCGTTACCCTCCGTCGCGGCAACCGTCAAAGGGATGTGTTGGTCATACATTTGCGCCTCGCTTGCGGATATGCTGGGCAGTGAGGCGCAGGAATTGCGAGGGCAAGCCAAAGTCGCAAGAGACGCAGTGAGAACTGCCGTCATTCGAATCGCCCTGTCTGCATCCAGTCAGGGTCGAAGGGCCGTCCTGCGCAAAATTTGCCGGCGTTTGCCCTGGGTTGTTCCTGCCACGGCGCTTGCCTTTCAAACAATGGCGGCCGGGGGACAGCTTTCGACAGCCGATCACCTGGCCGAGCCCGGCTTTTGGCCGACACAAAGCCAGCCCTCGCGCGCGGACTATGCGGGACCCGACGCGTGCGCGCGCTGCCATGCCGCCAGGTCCGCGTCCCAACGAGAAACTCCGATGGCCCGGAATCTCGTGCCGGCCCGGGATGCGGAGATCCTACGCACGCATGCATCTCTAACCTTCACCTTGGGCAAATTCGAGTACCGGATTGATACGGGAACAGACCAGACTCGCTACTCCGTCGCGAACGGAGATCGACGGATCTCTTATCCACTTGCCTGGTCTTTTGGAACAGGCCGTGTTGCCCAGTCCTATTTGTTCAAGCGGGAAGAGGGAGGTTTTTACGAGGCGCGGGTCAGTTATTTCACCAGCCTGAAGGCACTCGACTTCACCCCGTGGCGCGCGATTCCGCCCCCCGCGAGTATGGAGGAGGCGATGTTTCGGCCCGTCGGCCAAGCGGAGATTGAACAGTGTTTCAGTTGCCATTCCACGGCGTCGAGCGCGGGCGGACGCTTTGATGAGAAGCGATTGATTCCGGGAGTTACATGCGAGGCGTGCCACGGTCCCGGCGCCAGTCATGTTAAGTCCATGAGCGCGCGCCAAGCGGGCAAGCAAACGACAACGACAGCTGATATCTTCAACCCGGACGGGCTGCTCGCGGCCGACTCGGTGGACTTCTGTGGCGCGTGTCATGGCACCTTCTGGGACACAAAGCTGAGCGGAACCAATGGCGTATCCACGACAAGGTCCGCTCCTTACCGCCTGGTTACCAGCAAGTGCTGGGGCGCCGGCGACGCGAGGCTGACATGTGTCGCATGTCATGATCCGCACAAACAACTTGAGACAGACGCGACAGCGTACGACGTTGTGTGTCGGAGTTGCCACGTGACTGGGCAGGGAAAAACGACGGCCAGCCATCCGGGAGCGGCATGTCCCAAGGCGGTAAGCGGTTGCACGAATTGCCACATGGCGAAGGCGTATATCCCGGAGATGCACGCCAGTTTCACAGACCATCGAATCCGTATCGTGAAGGCTGGTGAGGCGTTTCCGGAATAGCGAGACAACCACCTTCTATGTCCATTTGCCGCTTCCTTCCACGAGGTTGATGTAGCGGTTCAGCGGTAGGTCGGTGAAGCGCTCGACCGCGCCGGAAGGCAATGGCCACTTCACTTCCAGACTGTCAAACTTCGCGCGCCGCCCTATTCCGAGCACCATCCTGGGATCGTGCGAAGAAAGAAAACTGCCTCCACCCACTTTCATGCGCGAGCGCTTCAGGTCGCCTGCCTGATAGCTGACGCGAGCGCCGATCGCATCGGGATTCGACTTGCGCCCGATGAGGCGCACGCCAAGCCAGTTGTTGAGTTTGCCCACGTTGTTGCGCAGCAGCAAGGGCGCTTCATTGTTGTTGCTGATCAGCACATCAACTCCGCCGTCATTGGTGAAGTCGCCGATAGCCAGCCCGCGGGCGGGGAACTTCTCTGCAAAGACCGGCCCACTCTCCGCGCTGACATTGCGAAAGGTTCTTCCCTCGTGGTGAAAAAGCAGCAACTGTTGCCTCCACTGGACCGACGATGAAACCTCGTCGAAGAGGTCGTCGGGAAAACCGCTTGCCGCGATCAGGTCGAGATTGCCGTCGTTGTCGTAGTCGAAAAACTTCAACCCCCATCCGCTCATCCAGCGAGTCGCCATACCGATGCCCAATGGCGTGGCGACATCGTCGAAAGTGCCGTCGCCGTTGTTCTGGTAGAGCGAGAAAAACTCCTCATCGATGTTTGCGACAAACAAATCCATTCGGCCGTCATCGTTGAAGTCCGCCGAATCCACGCCCATGCCCGATCGTGCGCGGCCATCTCCACTGTAGGCAACTTCCGCTGCCAGTCCCGTCTCTTCGAATTTGCCGCCGCGGTTCATGAAAAGAAAGTTCGGAACCGTATCGTTGGAAACGAACAAGTCCATCCTGCCATCGTTATCGACGTCGGTGGCCACCACTCCCCACGCCTTCCCCAAATGTTCAGCGATTCCCGCCGATTTGCTCACGTCGGTAAACGTGCCGTCGCCGTTGTTGTGAAAGAGCCAGCTCGGCATCGGCTTGAATATTTTTGGAATGCAATAGTGGCGCACGCCGGCCGAATCCATGCCGCACCCGTGGGCCATGTCGAACTCGGCGAACTGGCAGACGAACAGGTCGAGCCTGCCGTCATTGTCGTAGTCAAACCATACCGCGCTGGAACTCCAACCGCCCGCCGCAACGCCCGCCTGTTCCGTGACGTCGGTAAAAGTTCCGTCACCGTTGTTGCGGTAGAGAATATTGCGGCCGCACTGCGTAACATACATATCGGGGAAACCGTCTCCGGTGTAATCCCCCACCGCAACCCCCATGCCGTATCCGCCTCCGGTGACTCCCGCCTTTACGGTGACATCGGTGAACGTGCCGTCGCGATTGTTGCGATAAAGCGCATTCTGCAAAGGATGGGGCGGGTTGTAAAAGTTTGCCTTGCCGCTGTTGACCAAATAAATATCCATCCAGCCGTCATTGTCGAAGTCGAGAAAGGCGCATCCTGCCCCACTGCTCTCTGGCAGATACTTCTCGGCGGACCTGCCCGCATTGTGCACCCAGTGAATGCCGCTTTTCGTTGAAGGCACCGCCTCAAAGGTGGGCTCCGCGGCCGTTGCGGCGGCGCGGGCGAAGCTGGTACAGCACAACGGGGACGCTGCGGAGATGGTGGCCAGGTTGCGCAGGAATCTGCGGCGCGAAAGGTTTTCGGTCGGTGGGGCAATCTGAAAGGCCGGAACTTTCAACAGCCGATCCTCCTGTTTGCAGCTGTGCCCGCGACCAATCAACGGGAAGAACTTAGCGAAGCCTTGGATCTGTCGGAGATTGAATCCCCGTGGATGGCATGACAGTCGCGCTCATTTTTTCGCTTACGCTGTGAGCGAGCTTTTCAATGCGGGCCAGTTTTCGAATCTGTTCCGGAGTTAGCGTACCAGAGTCCGATCGGGCGATCTCTTCATTGAGTTCGGTGACCAGTTTCAGCAGCTTGTTTGCGTCGGAGACCATTCCCTTTTGCCGTGCCTCATTGAGCGCCTGCATACGGCGCGCTTCTTCGACGGCGTCGTGGTTGGGGATGTCGTAGTCTTCTCGGGTGCCCACCGGCGCGCCGCTGGGCAAGGTCGGCAGGCTTGGCGAACCACCCCTCTGGGCTCCGGCCGGCAGTCCCAGCAGCAACGCGATGCACAGGATCCGGCACGAAGCCAGGAAATCCCTGGGGACCAGGGGGTGCGACGATGCAAAGAACTGTTTGCGCATGATCTTCCAACCTTGTTCCAACCTCTTTCCAGCATCGAGACAGAAGCCGGAAATCGCCATTCCAGATCGGCGGGAGGTCTTCTCCCATAGACGACACACAGAGCTTACCCCGTTTTTCGGGTTGCGGGCCAGTTTTCGCACCTGGTCGGCGGTGCGAATCATGGCCAGCGAGCTTGGGCTCTTCTCCGCAACACCCTGAAGAATGTGTGGGGAACGCGAAGTATACTTGCTGACGGGTGGAGTCTATGCCGATCCCGAAAATCCGATCGATCATGCTGGCAATTGCATTCACCCAGCCAATCTGCGCTGGCTGGGCGTCGGGCGCAACCCTTCCCAGCCTCCAATCCGAAACCAACGGGCAATCCGCGACGGGCGCGGTTGCAACCTCCGCCGACATTGAAAGCCTGCAAAAGCTGGCGCTCGAAGAGGGCGAAGCGGGTAAGACAGACGACGCGATCCGCGACTATAAGCGCGCTTTGGAGCTTCAGCCGGCGTGGAAAGAGGGCCGCTGGAACCTCGGCATGTTGCTCTATGGCAGCGACCGGTTTGTGGAGGCAAAATCAACCTTTCAAAAGGTTTTGGAGTTTGCACCCAACCTGGGGATGGCCTGGAGTCTTCTCGGCTTGTCGGAATACGAAACGCGGGATTATGACGACGCCCTCGCCCACCTGGAGAAAGCACAGGCTCTGGGAATCAAGGACGACGAAGAAATTGCCCGGGTCTCCAGCTTTCACCTGGGGTTGTTATGGATACGCGCAGGAGAATTCGAGCGCGCCTCTGAAGCGTTGAGGGCGACATTCGGCGCAGGCAACGCGCCGCCTCAGGCCAAGATTGCTCTGGGGCTGGCGCTGTTGCGCGTTCCTCTGTTGCCCGCACAACTTGACCCGTCCCGTGAGGCCCTGGTGCTGGCTGCCGGGGACGCCGCAACCTCCGGAGCGGACGAGCCGGCCCGCCTGGGCGCCTTGTTGTCGGCCAATCCGGACATTCCCTATTTGCGATTCGCTTTTGGCCGTTCGCTTGCGCGAGAGGGAAAGCAGAAGGAGGCTATCGAGCAAATGATGGCGGAGACCAGGTTGTCGCCCGATAGCCCTGCGGCATGGATCGAAATCAGCCGTCTCGCCCTTCCCCTGGGTGCGGTGGACAAATCTCTGGATGCGGCCCAACAAGCTCTCCGGCTTGCTCCGCATGACAGGAAGGCTCACGAGACGCTTGCGCAAGCCTGGGAAGCGGCGGGCAACCGCGAGCAGGCGGCTGCCGAGCGGAGACTCGCCACAGCAGCAATGACCGGGCCTCCAATTCCTGAGCAGCGCATGATCGACCTCTATGCCAACGCAAGCGCCGCCTCAAAGTCCGGGTCGGTGTTGGAGGATGCTCGAAGACGCAGGGACCAGGCCATGCAGGAATACGTTGCGGGCCAGTATTCCGCTGCGAGCCTGGACCTGAAGGCGTGGCTGGCGACGACTCCGCAAAGCGGCACCGGCTGGGCGATGCTGGGGCTCTGCGAATTCGAGTTGAAGGATTTCGAAAACGCCCTCATTCATCTGGATCGCGGCGCGAAACTTGGTTTGAGCGCCAGTCCTGAGTCGATCGCAGTGGCCAGGTATACGTATGGAGTTCTGCTGGTTCATGCGGGCCAGTTTGACCAAGCCGTCGGGATACTGGCCTCGGCCGACAGCGCCGGCGGCCCTCTCACTGCAAAGGTGGAGTATGCGCTCGGGTTGGCGCTCCTGCGCAGGGCGGAGTTCCCAGATGCGGGGAACGCGCAGCCGGCCTCCCTGGTAGCTGCCGCGGGGCGGATTGAATCGCTTCTGCAGCAAAGCAAATACGACGAAGCATTTCCGCGGTTCAAGCTTCTGCTCGATCGGTATCCGTCCACACCTTTTCTTCATTACGCCTATGGAACCGCCTTGATTGCGATCTCGGATTTCGATCAAGCCGCCGCCCAAATGCAGGCGGAGAGGACGGTCTCTCCACAGAGCGAACTGCCGCTGGTTCGTCTGGCGTCGATCGCACTGCGCCAGCGCGATGCCGCAACTGCGATCAGCTGGGCACAACGCGCGCTGGCGCTCGCGCCCAACTCTGTGGAAGCTCACTACCTGCTGGGACGTGCGTCTCTGGAAGCAGGCGATGTAGCCTCTGCATTGCGTGAACTGGAGATTGCCCGCAGCCTGAGTCCTGCGAGTCCGGAGATCCACTTTAACCTGGCCAAAGCCTATACGCGGGCCAATATGCCGGAAAAGGCGCAGGTCGAACGGGATACCTTCACGCGATTGCATCAGGCGGCAGAGAGCCAGCGCAGCCAACAGGATTCCCTGGTGAACATGGGCACGCGCAGCGGCGCCGATATCAACTCCACTTCGTCAGTCCCATCCCAATCCACACTGCCCGTGCCGTAATCGCGTGCGAGCGGATGAGGGCAAGTGCGCCTTTGGAGGAGAGTGAAGGGCATCGCATTTGCATATCGTCCCACGGCAACATCGATTCCGCGCCAGGCCAAGCGCGCGTATAATTCTGGGTCAACAGGGAGGATGGGTGTGAAGATCAATCGTTTCATCACAGGACTCTTACCGATTGCGTTTGTTCCTTTTGCGGTTGTTTCAACGCTGGCTCAGTCTGGCGCAAATAATCCGGCATTGAGCAGCGGGTCGGGCCCCCAGGTGAACTTTGGCGAATTGTTGAATGCGCAGGTTGGAAGCATGCGTTTTGTCGGGAAAGTGGTGGTGGAGGGAGCCAAGCCTCTCTGGGACCCCATTCCGATCGTCGTGAATTGCGACGGCAAAACGCGCTACAACACAGTGGCGGATGCGAAAGGCAATTTCGACATCCAGGCCAGACTTCCGGCCAGCGAGGTTGTCAAGACCAAAAGCGACCTGCAAAAAGTGACCGCCGCTGCCCTGGTGGGCTGCAAGGTCAGCGCCATCGTGGACGGATTTGAATCGACCTCGGTAACCATCGTCAACGGCACCATCATGGACGACCCGGACATCGGCAGCATACATCTGCGGCAAGACGAGCAGGCCATGGGTTCCACGATCAGCGCTACCACGGCGTCGGCCTCGCCGGATGCTCTCAAGGAGTTTGAGAAAGCGCATTCCGACCAACTCGGCAATCATCTCGACAGTGCCCGCCGCCACTTGCAGAAGGCGGTGAGCATCGATCCCCAGTTTGCCGAGGCCTGGTACCACCTGGGCAAGCTGGAAGAGACGGACAAGCCAGACGATGCCCTGAATGCATATTCCAAGGCAGCGGCAGCGGATCCGAAGTACATTTCGCCTTACGAACGAATTGCGGCATTGCAGGCGCTGCAGAAAAAGTGGCAAGACGTGGTGAGCGCGACAGATCACGCACTTCAGCTCAATTCGAAGGGGACGCCGCAGATCTGGTATTTCAGCGCGGTGGGGAATTTCAACCTTGGCCACGCAAGCGTTGCCGAGCACGCCGCGGAAACGTCAATGAGCATGGACCCCAGCCACGTGGCGCCCAACACAGAACAGCTTCTGGCTGTGATCCTGGCAGGTAGAGGAGCATATAGGGAAGCATTGGATCATCTGCGCCACTGCCTGACGTATACATCCCCCGGCCCCAACGCGGACCTGATGAAGCAGCAGGTTGCGCAACTGGAGAAGATTGTGCCCCAGACGGCAAAATAGAACCTGCTGTTTTGAACAGTGCATGCGGATCATCGCCGCCCGGCATGACCGGCCCGTCAGGCTCATCTTCTGTTGGAAGGGAGTGAAAATTGACTCCCTCGCCTGGCGGCGATACTCTTCTCGGGAATCGGCGGGAGGGATATGAGGTATCGCTTCGTCAGTTTCCTGATAGCCGGGACTGTCGCTGCCAGTTCGGTATTCCTGATGAGCGGGGCCGGGATTTGGCCTCTCTCAGGGAATCTCCACGCGCAGGCCGCAAGCCCGGAAGCGATCATCCAGATCGACTACCCCCTGGAGGGCTCAGTCTTCCCTCCCGAGATCACTTCGCCCACGTTTCTTTGGCATGATCGAAGCGAGACAGCAAGGCGCTGGGTGGTTGAGGTTTCCTTCGCGGACCATTCCAATCGAATACCCGTTGAGGTGCCCGGCGATCTCATGCAGGTGGGCGAAAGCGATCCACGGGCGGGCGATCCCGCGGAACTGACTCCATCGCTGGCCGATGCGCGGACGTGGAAACCGGACACGCAGACCTGGGAGAAGATCAAGCAGTTGAGTGTGAAGTCGCCGGCAACCATCACCATCGAGGGATTTGCGCTGGGCAATACAAAACTGCCGGTCTCGTCCGGCAAGGTGACGATTCGCACCTCGCAAGATCCTGTCGGCGCACCCATTTTCTACCGCAATGTGCCCCTCATGTTGTCACCGCCCGGGGAAAAGGGCCCGATCTCGCCGCTCCCGCAATCGGCGCTTCCGCTCATCAAGTGGGAGCTGCGCGACATTGGCAAGCCAGAGAGCCGCGTCCTGATGGAAAACCTGCCCACCTGCGCAAACTGCCATTCCTTTTCGACGGATGGTAAGACCATGGGCATCGACATGGACGGACCGAGAAACGATAAGGGGTTATACGCGATTGCTTCGGTCTCCAAGAACATCACCATCGCCAATCGCGATGTCATTCGCTGGAGTTCCTTTCAGGAGAAGCCGGAAACCCTCAGTACCGAGCCCACGATCAAACGATTTGGGTTCATGTCGCAGGTCTCGCCGAACGGCCGCTATGTGGTGACTTCCATTAGTCCACCGAACTTGAAGAGGGCCACTGCGAACGAAGCCCAGGCCCCCGATTTCGCGCCTGGCGTCACCAATCGCCTCTTCAGCGTCAACTATCGGGACCTCAAATTCATCCAGGTTTTTTATCCTACCCGCGGCATTCTCGCCTGGTACGACCGGGTGGAAAAGAAGATGCGCCCCCTGCCCGGCGCTGATGATCCGCAGTTTGTGCAAACCAGCGCATTCTGGTCGCCGGATGGAAAATACCTGATTTTCAGCCGAGCGGTGGCCCGAGATCCGGTCGTGCCCGGAGATCCTGCGCCTACCCACGCCAATGACCCCAGGGAAACACAGATTCAGTACGACCTTTACAAGATCCCCTTCAACGGAGGCAAAGGAGGCAAGGCTGTTCCGGTGATGGGCGCTTCAGCGAATGGGATGAGCAACAACTTCCCCAAGGTGTCGCCGGACGGCCGCAGGATCGTGTTCGTCGAGAATAAGAATGGGCTGCTGATGCGCCCGGACAGCGAGCTGTACATCGTGCCTTTCGAGGGCGGCAAAGCTCGCCTCATGCGATGCAATACGTCGCTGATGAACTCGTGGCACTCGTTTTCGCCCAACGGGCGGTGGCTTGCTTTTTCATCCAAGGCCCGCTCTCCCTACACCCAGCTCATGCTGACGCACATCGACGCCCAGGGCAACGACTCGCCTGCGATCCTCGTGGATAACACCACCGCTGCCAACCGTGCGGTAAATATTCCCGAGTTCGCGAACATTCCGCAAGACGGCATGGAAAAGATCGACCCGCAGGCCACCGAATTCTATCGGCTATTCACCCATGCCTACGAGCTCATGGAAAAGAACCGGATGCCCGACGCCATACAGCAGCTGCATGCTGCCATCGAGCTGGATCCGGACGATCCACTGGCGCGTTACGCACTAGCCACGGCTCTCAGTGGAAACGATCAGGAAGAAATTGCCCTGGCGGAGTACCGCAAGGCGTGCGCCCTGAATCCGACCAACGCCTCTTGGCTCGATCACCTGGCGGTGTCGCTGGATCTGAATGGCCTTGCGGATGAAGCCATCGCCACCTGGCGGAAAGCGCTGGCGATCGATCCAACCGATGGCGCGGCGGAGACGGACATGGGAATGGTGCTGTTCGACACCGGGCACGCCCAGGAGGGATACGAGGCTCTCCGCAAGGCCGTCGAAATGGCGCCCGACATTCCGGAAGGTCACAAGCATTTCGGCCTTGCTCTGGCAAAGATGAATCGAATGGACGAAGCGATCGAGCAATTGCAGAAAGCGATTGAACTTAAACCCAAATCCACGGAGTATCGCTTCAATCTTGGCTATGTACTGGAATCGCGCGGGGACTTCGCAGGAGCAGTGGCTCCATTGCAAAAGGCGGTCGAACTGAGTGAAGGCAAGAACTGGCAGTGCCTCTCCGAGTTGGCGAATTCATATAGCCACACCGGCCGTACCGCCGAGGCCATTCAATCCGCGCGCCAGGCACTCGATCTGGCACTCCAGGAACACGACGAAAAGCTCGCGACGAAGCTGCGCGGAGATCTCGACCGATACGAGCACGGTGGCTCGCAGGAGCACTCTCAATAGCGCCCGGAAGTAAATGTGGGCTGGTACCGCTGGTACCGGTTGTTCGGACGGTTTCTGGCATTTCGTGATGAGCAACCGAAAACTCCTGAGTCGTTAGCCAGGCAGCATTGAATTCGCAAAGGACGGGAATTGGAGGGGGACTGAAGCAGCAGTATTTACAGGCCGCTTCAGTCCTGCTGAATCCTGGTTTCTGCTTGCGAGGGCTTCTGCGTGACCTGAGTGGGCGTGGGCAATTGCGATTGATCCCATCCGCCGCCCAGGGCTTGAATGAGCTGAACCGATGCCGTCATCTGCTGTATCTGCAGATCGGTGAGGACCTGTTGATTGGAGAGCAATACTGTTTGCGCGGTCGCTACGTCAAGAAAGGGATCGATGCCGTTATCGTAGCGTACCTTTTCGAGTTTGAGAGAGGTTTGCGCGGAGTCTACGGCCTGCTGCTGACGGCCGATCTGTTGCGAAAGAATGCGAACCTCGGCCAAAGAGTCTTCCACCTGCTGGAATGCGGTCAACACCGCTTGGCGATACGCGGCAAGATCCGCATTGTAAGTGGCGATATACTGATTGACCGTTGCCCTGCGCAGGCCTCCATCGTAAATGGTCTCCGAAAGGGTTGGGCCGACCGACCAGAAACGGCTGGGACCCGAAAGCAGTTTCCCGATTGCGGAACTTTCCATGCCGCCGCTGCCGGCAAGCGACAAGGAGGGGTAAAACGCCGCATAGGCAACGCCGATTTGTGCGTTGGCGGCGGCCATGTTTCTCTCCGCGGCCGCAATGTCCGGTCGCCGTTGAAGCAGCTGAGAGGGCAACCCGACTGGAATCGGCGGTGGTGCGCTGGTTTTGGCCTTTACCGGGATCGAAAAGGCGGAGGCAGGCTTGCCGATGAGCATGGCGATCGCATGTTCATACTGGGCGCGCGCGATTCTGCTGTTGATCGCCGCCGATTGTGCGTTCGCCAGGGTGGTCTTTGCAGCGACCAACGTAATTTGATCGTCAACGCCGGAATCGTAACGAGCCTGCTCAGACGCGAGGGCCTTTTGGTCGGCGTCCACTACGGCATCGAGAATCTGCTGGAGGGCATCCTGGCCGCGAATTTCAAAATAATACTCACCGAGACTGGCTTGTTCGCTTAGCCGCTCGTTTTCAAGATCGGCCGCGCTCAGTTGAGCTGTGTATTGGCTGGCGCGCACCGCGTTGCGTACCCTTCCCCAAAGGTCCGGTTCCCAGGAAACCTCGCCGGGCAAAGAAAATACCTGCGACTGAGTTCCGCTCTGGCTCTGAGCAATCGCGCCGGAGCCAAGGTTCGAAGAGGCCTGCGACCGGGTGTAAGCGCCGCCTGCGCTGACGGTGGGGAAAAGCTGCGACCGAGTCTCGCGCACCAAGGCGCGCGCTTCCATGAAGTTCTCAAACGACTCGCGAATATTCTGATTGTCTAAATTGAGTTGGTCTTCGAGCGCATTGAGTTCAGGCTCGTTGTAGATCTCCCACCATTTGCCGCGCAGGGTTGCATCCTGGGGCTGGGCAACTGTCCATCCCTCGGTTTCCTTGAATTGCGCGGGAGATTCCTTGAAGGCCGCGGGCGCAGTCATGGTGGGTGGCACGTACTTTGGCCCGACTTTGCAACCAGCCATGCTCAGGCAAAGCACAGCTGCCTGAGCTACGCAGAGCGCAACGAAGCAGTTTCGAATTGGGGTCCGAGTTGGCATGATCGACTTCTTCATAACGAGTACTCCATCACGATCCATTGCTAAGATGCCTCCGCGATTCCAGGCGTAAGAGGTACCGGCTTTTTGCCCTGGACCTTGAGGCGCAGCCAATCGAAAAGCAAATAGACAACCGGTGTGGTGTAGAGCGTCAGAATTTGGCTCATCACCAATCCGCCCGCAATCGTAATGCCCAATGGACGCCTGAGTTCCGAGCCTGTACCCGTACCGAAAGCCAGCGGCAAGGCCCCGAACAAGGCAGCCATGGTGGTCATCAAGATCGGTCTGAAGCGAAGCCTGCAAGCTTCAAAGATAGCGTCCGCGGAAGACTTGCCGTGCTCGCGTTCCGCAACCAATGCAAAATCGACCATCATGATTCCGTTTTTCTTCACGATACCGATAAGTAAAATGATTCCGATAATCGAGATTACGTTGAGATCTACTTTGAATAGCATGAGCGCAAGCATTGCGCCGACGCTGGCCGAAGGCAACGTGGAGATGATGGTGAGCGGATGCACCAGGCTCTCATACAACATGCCGAGAACGATGAAGACCGCGAGCAGAGCCGTCAAAACAAGCGCGGGCTCGCTGGCCAGCGAAGTCTGGTAGGCCGCCGCCGTTCCCGCAAAGAACCCGCGCACAGTTTGCGGCATCCCCAACCGCTGCTGCATCTGGCTCACCTCGCGTGTCGCATCGCTCAACGACATGTTGGTTGCGAGGTTGAAGGAAACAGTGACGGAAGGAAACGAACTGGTGTGATTGAGCACAAGTGGCGTGGTGGTGGCCACGGCCTTGGTGACCGCGGAGAGAGGTGTCACGCCCTTGCCGGAGGTGTTCAGGTAGATATTCTTCAAGTCGTCCGGACTCTGCGTGTATGGCGGAGCAACTTCGAGCACGACATAATACTGGTTGAGCTGCGTATAGATGATGGAAACTTCAGACTGCCCAAAAGCGCTGTAAATTGACTTGTCGAGAGACGCCGGCGTCAGGCCGAGCCGCGCGGCGCTCGGACGATCGTAGGTCAGCAATTCTTGCAGGCCGCTGTTCTGCGCGTCGGTGTTCACGTCCTGAAACCCGGGCAGCTTCTTCATCTCTGCCAAAAGAATCGGGCCCCAATGCGCGAGGTCTGCGACATTGTCCGATTGAATCGTGTATTGGTAGAGTGCGGCGCTGCCTCGTCCGCCGATGCGCAGGTCCTGCGCGGCTTGCAGGTAAGCCGAGGCAACAGGCAGCCGGTTGAGCTTGGGGCGAAGGCGATTCATAATATCCGGCGCCAGAATCTTGCGCACATTGAGCGGCTTGAGCGCAATGTAAATGAATCCGCCGTTCCCCGTGCCCGTATACGCATTCACGTTTGCCACCGCGGGGTCTGCCTTGATCACATTCACCAGTTGCAAGACCGAGTTATTCATCACTGGGAACGATGCGTCCTGTGGTCCCTGCACCTGGCCGGTGATGGCGCCGGTATCCTGTTGCGGAAAGAACCCCGTGGAAATAATGGAGATCAGATAGAAATTCAATGCAACCGTGAAGACCAGGATCCCGAACACAGGCCATGGATGCTTGAGAACCCACGCGAGTGAGCGGCTGTAACCGGAAAGGAGCCAAGCAAATCCTTTCTCGCTGGATCGAAATAGTCGTCCGTGTTTGATCTCTCGCTCATCCTTTAGCAGGTAGGCGCACATCATCGGCGTTGTGGTCAGAGAGATCACCATGGACACAACAATGGCCGTGGATAGAGTGACAGCGAATTCGCGAAACAGCCTGCCGACAATTCCGCTCATCATCAGGATGGGAATAAATACCGCAATCAACGACATGCTGATGGAGAAGACAGTAAAGCCGATTTCCTTGGAGCCCAACAGCGCGGCCTGAAAGGGCTTCATCCCCGCCTCGCGATGGCGGGAGATGTTCTCCATGACCACGATGGCGTCGTCAACGACGAATCCGGTGGCGATGGTCAGTGCCATCAGCGAGAGATTGTCGATACTAAAGCCGAGCAGATACATGACTGCGAAGGTGCCGACCAGCGAGACGGGAACGGCAACTGCGGGAATGAGCGTGGCGCGCCCGTTGCGCAGGAACAGGAAGACTACAAAGATCACCAGGACGACAGAAAGCATCAACGTGCGCTCTACGTCGTTGACCGAAGCGCGAATGGTGGTCGTGCGGTCCAGAACGATGGTGGTGTTGATGCCTTGAGGAATGGACGCTTGAATCGATGGTAACTCGGCGCGAATGCGATCGACGGTGTCGATAATGTTGGCGCCCGGCTGGCGAAAGATGATCACCGTAATCGAGGGAATGCCGTTCAGGTAGCCTGCCGCGCGAAGGTTCTGCGCTCCGTTCGACACATCGGCCACATCTGAAAGCCGCACCGCTACGCCGTTGTGCGTGCCGATCACCAGCGGCTTATATTGTTCCGCGTCGCGCATTTGATCGTTGACGATAAGATCCGCCGTCGTCGTCCCATCCAGGATTTGCCCCACCGGCTCGTGGGCATTCTGCACGCTGAGCACTGACTGAATGCTTTGCAGCGTGAGCCCGTAGCTGTTCAGCAGCGTCGGATTCACTTCGACGCGCACCGATGGACCCGCGCCGCCGCCGACCGACACCTGACCCACGCCTTGAATTTGTGAGAGCTTCTGCGCGATTACCGACGAGGCCTCGTCGTAAAGCGTTGGCTTGTCGAACTTATCCGAAGTAAGTCCCAGAATCATGATAGGCGCATCCGCTGGATTCACCTTGCGATAGGTTGGATTGGCGGGCAGGTTGGCGGGAAGATAAGTGCGCGAAGCGTTGATGGCCGCCTCAACATCGCGTGCCGCGCCGTCGATATTGCGGCTCAAATCGAATTGCAAGGTGACCGAGGTGCTGCCCAGTGCACTGGACGAAGTCATCTCGGAGACGCCCGCTATGTGGCTGAACTGGCGCTCCAGAGGCGTGGCGATCGAGGAAGCCATGATCTCCGGGCTTCCGCCTGGCAAACTTGCAGAGACGGAAATGGTGGGGAAATCCACCTGGGGCAATGGAGATACAGGCAAGACCTTGAAGGCGATGGCCCCGACAAGCAAGACGCCTACCGTCAACAGAGTAGTAGCCACCGGCCTGTGGATGAAGGGAGCGGAAATGTTCATCTTCCCTCCGCCGGCAGCGGCTCGCTTCCATTCTCAACGTTCTTCCGCGCGCCCCCGAATCGCGTGCCGATGCGATCGAAGAAGATATAGATAACCGGTGTGGTGTAGAGGGTGAGCACCTGACTCAGCAGCAACCCGCCCACCATGGCGATGCCCAGCGGCCGGCGCAACTCCGAGCCCATGCCAGTTCCCAACGCCAATGGAATGCCCGCGAGGAGCGCAGCCATGGTGGTCATCATGATGGGACGGAAACGCAGCAGGCATGCCTCGTAGATAGCGTCGGTAGAGTTCATCCCGCGCTCGCGCTCACCTTCCAGCGCAAAGTCCACCATCATAATGCCGTTCTTTTTCACAATGCCGATGAGCAAAATGATCCCGATGATAGCCACCACACTCAGATCCTGTTTGAAGAGGATAAGCGCCAGCAAAGCGCCCACGCCCGCGGAAGGAAGCGTGGAAAGAATGGTAATGGGGTGAATGAAGCTCTCATACAAAACACCGAGCACGATGTAGACCGCAGCCAGCGCGGCGAGAATCAGTAAGCCCTCATTGGCCAGCGAGCCTTTGAAGGAAGCCGCAGTGCCTTGAAATCCAAACTGCACGCTGGCGGGCATGTTGAGGTCCTTTTGCGCCTTGTCGATTGCGGTGATCGCCGAACCAAGCGCGGCGTTGGGAGCGAGGTTGAACGATATGGTGACGGCCGGAAACTGGCCCTGATGATTGATCGAGAGCGGCTCCGTCGTTCGCTCCAGATGCGAGAATGCGCCGAGCGGAACGGCATTGGCCTGAGAAGTGATAGTGGCAGCGTTTGAAGCGGTGCTGGCGGCTCCTACGCCCGACGAAAGAGCATTTACAGGAGGCGTCAACACCAGTGACGAAGGCGTATACGCAACCGAAGTCGTAGTCGCATTCGAACCAGCCGACGACGAACCCGAGGACGCGTAGGTCGACGAAGCTCCCGGCCCCGATGCGCCCGACGATGCATTGCTTTGGATATAAATATCCTGCAGCCTGTTGGGGTTCTGCTGGAAATCCGGATCGGATTCCAACACCACATGATACTGATTCAACTGCGTGTACATGGTGTTGATCTGGCGCTGTCCGAAGGCGTCGTAGAGTGTGTTGTCGATAGTGGACGGAGCTACGCCGAGGCGCGATGCGGTGAGCCTGTCGATCACCAATGAAACCGCTAGGCCGCCAGTCTGCTGGTCGGTCGCGACATCGGCAAGCTGAGGCAATTTCTTCATCTTGTCGACCAGCCGGCCGGTCCATTCGTTCAACTCGTTCGAATCGGGATCTTCAAGCGTGTATTGATACTGTGTGCGGCTGACGCGGTCGTCCACCGTGATGTTTTGCACCGGGGACATGAACAGCTCGATGCCGTCTACCTGCTTGAGGTTCTTCTGCAAGCGGCGAATCACGTCGGATGCGCTGATCTTTCGCTCTTCGATTGGCTTCAGGTTGATCGACATGCGCCCGCTATTCAAAGTGGTGTTCGTACCATCCGCACCGATGAAAGAAGAGAGGCTCTCAACCGCCGGATCCTGAAGGACGATAGCCGCCATTTGTTGCTGCTTCTGGGCCATGGCCGCGAAAGACGTCGTTACCGGCGCCTGCGAAATGCCCTGGATGACGCCCGTATCCTGCGTGGGGAAAAAGCCCTTGGGAATGACGATATACAGAAAAACGGTAAGGATCAGAGTGGCAACCGCGACCAGCAAGGTGACGGTTTGAAAGCGTAGCACGAACTTGAGAGTGCGGCCATAAAACGCAATCATACCCTGGAAGGCACGCTCCGATGCTTGATAGAAACGGCCTTGCTGTGCCTCGGGCTTGTGGCGCAGAATGCGCGAGCACATCATGGGCGTCAGGGTGAGTGAGACGACGGCCGAAAGCACGATAGTGAAGGCCAGGGTAACTGCGAATTCGCGGAAGAGACGGCCCACAACGTCGCCCATGAAAAGTAGCGGAATCAAAACCGCGATAAGCGATACGGTGAGCGAAATGATGGTGAAGCCGATCTGCTCCGCGCCCTTCAGTGCCGCCTGCATCGGCGTATCTCCGGCTTCGAGGTAGCGCGAGATGTTCTCGATCATGACAATCGCGTCGTCGACCACAAAGCCGGTGGAGATGGTCAGAGCCATCAACGAAAGATTGTCGAGGCTATAGCCCAGCGCGTACATGACGCCGAATGTGCCCACCAAGGACACCGGCACGGCAATGCTGGGAATGATGGTGGCGTACACGTTGCGCAGGAAAACAAAGATGATCATCACCACCAGAGCAACGGTGAGCATCAACTCGAACTCGACGTCGGAGACCGACGCGTTGATGGAGGTAGTGAGGTCCGTGAGCGGAGTAACCTGAATCGAAGCGGGCAGGTTCACTTCGAGCTGTGGAAGTATGGCCTTGACGGCCTTGACCACCTTGATGGTATTTGCGCCGGGCTGCCGTTGAATGTTGAGGATGACGGCAGGTGTCTGGTTCATCCACGCGGCCTGGTTCTTGTTTTCGATGCCGTCGACGACTTTGGCGACATTGGTGAGCATGACCGGCGCACCGTTGCGATAGGCAACGATCACTTTTCGATAATCGTCGCTGGTGGCCAATTGGTCGTTGGAATTGATCTGGTAGTCCTGGTGCGGGCCGTCGAAGTTGCCCAGGGCTTGATTGACGCTGGTTTGGGTGAGGGCAGTGCGGAGATCTTCCAGGTTGAGTCCGTAGGACGACAGCGCCGTCGGATTGGCCTGAATGCGCACCGCCGGCTTTTGTCCGCCGCTGATGCTGACCAGTCCCACGCCGCTCAACTGCGAGAGCTTGGGCGCCAGACGCGTATCCACCAGATCTTCAACCTGGGACAGCGGCATCGAATTGGAGGTGATGGCCAGGGTGAGAACGGGAGCATCCGCGGGATTGGTCTTGCTATACACCGGCGGCGAGGGAAGGTTCGAGGGCAGATAGCTCTGCGAGGCGTTGATGGCCGACTGCACCTCTTCTTCGGCGATATCGATGTTCAGAGAAAGGGCGAACTGGAGGACAATAACCGAAGAGCCACCGGAACTGGACGAAGTCATCTGGCTCAGGCCCTGAAGTTGGCCGAACTGACGCTCCAAGGGAGCCGTCACAGTAGTTGCCATCACATCCGGGTTCGCGCCGGGATAGAAGGTCAGCACCTGGATGGTGGGGTAATCGACCTGCGGCAGGGCGGAAACCGGCAACTGGGTATACGCAACCACACCCACCAGCAGGATTGCGGCCATCAACAGTGCAGTCGCAACGGGACGTTGAATGAAAGGCCCGGAAGGACTCACTTGGCATTGCCCTCCGCTGCATCGGTTGCCTTCCCCGGTTTGGCGACGACGACTTTACTGCCAGCCTGCAACTTCTCAAAGCTGCTGGTGGCTACAACTTCGCCGGGGTTGATTCCCTGGACCGCGGTCAATGCGCCGTCGGTAACACCCGGCTTGACGTTGCGAACAGTCGCCGCTCCGTTGACAATTGCGTAGACAAACGCCACCTGACCATTGTGCTGAACAGCGCCGCTGGGTACCAGTGTAACGTCATTCAGAGTCTTGACCAGCAGCCTGGTATTGACAAACTGGTTCGGATAAAGCGACCCATCCTTGTTCTCGAAGAGGGCGCGTAACTTGACCGTTCCGGTGGTGGTGTCAATCTGGTTGTCGACGCTCTGCAACTTGCCCGACGCCAGCTTGTTGGTTTGGGCGCGGTCCCATACCTCGACAGGCAAGGTGTGCATCTTGCGCATCTGCGCCTGCACCTGGCCCAGGCTGTCTTCCGCCAAAGTGAAAATTACTGTAATGGGCTGCATCTGCGTCAGGACCACCAGCACTGTGCCTCCGGTCGCCTGCACCACGTTCCCGGGATCTACCAGGCGAAGCCCTACGCGCCCGGCCATCGGCGCGGTAATGTGGCAGTAGCCGAGTTGGACCTGGTCATAATCCACCGTACCCTGATCGTTCTTTACCGTGCCCTTGTCCTGGAGCACGATCTTCTCCTGATCGTCGAGGAGCTGCTTGTTGATGCCGTTTTGCGCCCAAGCCGTGCGATAGCGATCGAGATCCATGCTGGCCTGTGCCAGAAGATTGGTGTCCCGCTCGAGCGCGCCCTCGGCCTGAAGCAACTGTGCCTGGTAGGGACGCGGATCGATGTCGATCAACGCATCGCCCTTCTGCACGAACTGCCCTTCGGTATAGTGCACGGCGGTCAGAACGCCGCTGGCCTGCGCGGTGATGGAAGCTGTATAGAACGGCGTGACAGTGCCAATCGCATCGAGGTAGACGCCAATATCTCCTTTCGTGGCCGTGGCAACTGTGGCGGATACCGGACCGGTGATCCTCCCGCGGCCGCCTCCGGTTGCTGGGGTTTGAGCAGGATTCCCGGCATTGCGGCCATGCAGGACGATGAATGCAGCGACAATCAGGACCAGCAGGCCGGCCCACAAGATCCAGCGTTTACGCGTCACGGGTAAACGCGCGGCCAATTTCGGTTCAGCGCCGACCGGCTGACCACCGGCTTCATCTTTGAATTCCGACATTCATTTCTCCGTGTGAGGCCAAGTTTGAGAAGACCCGCCTTGCAGTACCGCAGGCGCGACGCTCTCCAGGAAAGGTCCGGCAGGCTTGGAGCCCGCATCATTCGTCTGTAGAGACGCAAAACTGCGCAGGATGTTGCAGTTGGCTGATTCTCGGCCAAGTGAGCCACATGCGTCAACTCTCACTTGACCGACATGCTGCTCGTGGCGCTCCTTTTTTTGCCTGATGGCGACTCTGCGCAGGCTTTCAAGTTGGCCCAAAATCCGCTGGGTTTGCATGGCCCTGCTGCCGGTGCGGCTTCTTGCGCGCAATCGGGATGTGATTCCCTTCGACGTGCCCGCAATTGCCGTCTGGACCGTCGGTTCCCTGTGGGTCGGGACACTTGATTTTCTCATCTTGCGATTGCGCAGGGTTGCCGAGCAACTAAGCAGGGCGGGCAGCAACCTGTTGGCTGGTTTTGTGGTCTTCGCCATGGTGATGACCTGGCAGCTTGGCAGCGCCATGCTGTGGCGTCCCGGGCCGCAGTCCTTCGCCGCGACGATTCCTGCGGCGAGTCCGAACCGGCCGCGCCTGGTCTGGATTCTCTTCGATGAACTCGCCTACCAACCCACGTTTGAAGCGCGCGATCCCTCGCTCCAGCTTCCCAATCTGGACCGGCTGCGCACGGAGAGCACGCTCTATACCGACATGACTCCCATCGCGTACCGGACCACCCGGGCGGTTCCAAGCCTGCTGCTGGGCAGCGCTGTCACCGATGTTGTGTATACCGCCGACAACCGCTATCTGGTGCAGACCGGCAATGATTCGCACTGGAAACCCTTCGACGCCAAGGCTTCGCTGTTTGGCATGACCAGAGCGCATGGCCTGACGTCGTCGATCGTGGGCTGGTACGTCGCTTATTGCCCGGTCTTCGCAGGGGTTGCAACGGAGTGTTACTGGAACAACCAGGATGCTCAGGATCGCGGTCCGACCTCGCTCGACGCAAGCTTCGTCGAGAACGTATGGTTTCCGCTGCGCATCCTGGTCGAGCAGATGTTCGCGCCGCGCCGCGCCTGGGCGGATGTGGCTGCATGGAACGCCCAGGGGCACATTGCTTCGGTAAAGGATGTGAGCCGGCACGCGCTCGACACCGCTTCCAACATCCAGGCGGATATTCTCTATCTGCATATCCCCGCGCCTCATCCGCCTGCTTTCTGGAACCGGCGAACCGGCAGCTATGCCGTGGGCGGCTCGTACCTGGACCGCTGGATTTTACCGATCGGTTGCTGGGGCAATTGCTTGACCGCCTCGAGGCTCAGCCGCGCTGGGCGGCAACAACTCTGATCGTGCAGGGCGACCATTCGTGGCACACTAAAATGTGGAGGCCGCTACCGGGATGGAGCTACGAGGACGAGCGCATCTCCAGCGGCGGCCAATGGGACCCCCGGCCGCTGCTGATGATCCACGCGCCCGGTCAGCAAAACGCCCGGGCCGTCACCATGCCGACCAGCGTGATGTTTGTTCACGACACGGTTGCGGCAGCGATCCAGGCCAACTTGAAATAATCCGCCAACCGCCGCAAAGCCGCCATCCCGTTGGATCACTTGTCCTTTGCGTCTTTGAATCCGTCCGCCTCAAAGCGCGGAATGCCGAAATGGCCGCGCAGATGAAGCAGATCCACAGGGCTCAGATCGCCTTTCAGCGTAACCAGCGTCAGGCTCTTGGGGGTCTCGACCAGAATCACCGCGCCGCGCACATTGATTCCGTCCAAAACCATCCACAAGTCGGTCGCCTTATTGTGCAGCGGACTCTTGCTCGCCGTGCTGGTCGAGATCAGGTGCTTCCAACCGCGCTCGTGGTAGGCCTCTCGGATCGGTTCAACCGAGGCTTCGTCGGGAATACCTGCGGGGCCAAAACGCAGCAGATGCACGCTGACTCCGTCGATCTTGCCGATCGCCTGGCGCGTCTCCTTGTCCGAATCCGGAATCAGGCTGGAGGCCGCGGCCAGCATTGTGCGGTCCAGCGCAAAGCTGGATTTGACAGCGGCCTGTCTGCTCAAATCCGCTAAAGCTGGAGGCGTCCATTCCAAATCTATTGTCCCCGGCATGGGACTGGCCGCCGCATCGGGAGCCTGCGAAGGAACGGGAGCCTGCGCCAGGACCAGCCCAGATAGAAATCCGACAGCCAAGAGGAGCGAGAAAGGCTGGATTCTCTGTTTCATATGAATAGTTAAACGAAAAACTATGAAGAAAGTTACGGTCAATCCGCGGACCGATTACCAATTCGAGCGGTTTTGCTGTGAATCCTCGTTCTCAACCCGCAACCAGCGCACGGGAACCGGTCCCTCCATGATGACGAATCCCCGGTTCGTCGAGGGATGTTCCTTTGCAGCGGACTGAAGCCATGTTGGCCCTCGCGGGTTTCAACAATCCCTCGACCAACTAAAAGAGGAAATCAAACTCTGCGAGCGGGTGCCGGCCGTGATTACCGAAAGGCGTTCCGCATTGCGGGTCGGCGGTGTTCGCATGCACCTGTAAGATGTTGTCGTGATTGGAGGCATTGATGGCAGGGCAAACGCATTTCAAAACATCTCCAATAACCGGTGGAGGAAGTCGTGGTCCCATCCGGCTCGTTTGAACTTTCCTCGCAGGGAGCCTTTCGACCCTTCCTTCTGCATGGCGTTGATGGCCATGTGTCGCAGCACCGCCAGATTGTGTGGTCCGTTTCCCATGCGGGTTCG
>Ga0181520_10000457_pt1 | contig 90741 bp, 75 predicted proteins | sample PEATcosm2014_Bin_29_FD_132451 | JGI IMG/M metagenome (GOLD analysis project Ga0181520, IMG submission 132451) | Peatland microbial communities from MTU Mesocosm Facility, Houghton, MI, USA - PEATcosm2014_Bin02_30_metaG | ecosystem: Environmental > Terrestrial > Soil > Wetlands > Peat | place... | reverse complement strand
TTTTCTGCCTGCCGACAGGAAACCTTTGCCTGCCGACAGACCTTTGCCGTCTGCCGACAGGCGCTTTTTGCTTCCAGACAAAATCATTGTGTCTGGAAGCAACGTAATTTTGTCGGCAGGCAAATTATCCTGGTCGGCAGGCAAAGTTTACTTGTCTGCCGTCATAGCTGTTTTGTTCACAGGCAGAGGTTTCCTGTCGGCAGACATCGTTGCCGTGTCTGGCGACACAAGCTCCGATCGGCCAAAGTTAGCGGCGGGGCAAATCCGTCCCGGCTGGAATGGGCGCCGTTGGATTTTCGAGCGGGCGGCCTGGCGTTGATTCAGGACATCGCGTGGCAATGAGCGTGGCCACACGCCGAGGATGGAGGACCATCCGCGCTCCGAAAGATGTCGAATTAAGACGCTTCCATCCCTGCGACTGGCTGACATTTCCCCGTTCGCGTTCCAAGGCTGACCGGGTCTGAATGATCGGCCAGCGAGCCAGATTGGCTGCTCATCAATCCTGATGGCTCCATTATCGAAACCGGTGTCTTCTGGGGCCTCGCCAAGATGCACCTGGCCAAGTTTCGCGGCCTCAGCCGCGCCACTTTGCCCCTGCATCTTAAAGCAGGCGAGTTCCGTTTCAATCATCGCCGTGACAACCTTTGCCAGTTGCTCTTAAAAGATTTCAAAATTAACCCGCTTAACTGGTCTTGAACCATAATTTTTATAATTGAGTCGAAGGGAGTTGAAGCGTTAAGTTTTGCCAAAGTGAAGTCCAAAGCCCAAAGCCCAAAGCCCCTGGTTCCGCGCGCGAATGCGGAAATCAATTTATCCGTGCAGATAGGAAAATTGCGGATGCAAAATCCCGTCACGGTGGCCTCCGGCACGTTCGGCTATGGCGAGGAATACGCGCGGTTGATTGATTTGAACCTGCTCGGCGCCGTCACGGTCAAGGGCATCCGGCTGAATCCCGTTCCCGGCAACCCCACGCCGCGCACCGCCGAAACTGCGAGCGGCATGCTCAACGCCATCGGCCTGCAAGGGCCGGGCGTGGACGGCTTCATCAAAAAATACTGGCCGTTCCTCAAAACGCTGAAGGTGCCGACGATCATCAACATCTGGGGCACGACGGTCGAGGAATACGCCGAGGTCGCCCGGCGGTTCGACGCGCTCGGCGGTGTCGGCGCGCTGGAACTCAACGTCTCCTGTCCAAACATCAAGCAGGGCGGCGCGCAGTTCGGCACCGATTGCAAACTGCTCGCCCAAGTCGTCGCCGCCTGCCGCCAAGTTACGACGCTGCCGCTCATCACCAAGATGAGCCCGAACGTCCCGAACATCGCGCCGCTCGCCAAGGCCGCCGAAGATGCCGGCAGCGACGCGCTCTCCGTGACCAACAGTTTTCCCGCCATGGCCATCAACCTCGAGACCCGCAAGCCGAAGCTGGCCAACATCACCGGCGGCCTCACCGGCCCGGCCATCAAGCCCATCGCCATCAAGCTTGTGTGGGAGGCGGCGAAAGCCGTGAAGATTCCCATCATCGGCATGGGCGGGATTCAGAATGCGGACGACGCGATTGAATTTCTCATGGCCGGCGCCACGGCGGTGGCCGTGGGCACGGCAAATTTCTACGAGCCGCAGACGCCGCTGCAAGTGGTCGCGGGAATCCGGGAATTCATGGTGCGGGGAAAAATCAGCGACGTGCGCGCACTCACCGGCAGCGTGCAGATTTCAAGCTGACCAGGACTCGCTGAATGTTTGAACATCACGCCAAACCGCTGCTGCCGCGCAAGGAGTATTATCGGCGCGTCTTGCGCCATGCCGGTCTTGGCGCGGTGGTCATTGCCGGCTCGCTGGGCATCGGGATGATTGGCTATCACGTTTTTGAAAAGCTGCCGTGGGTGGACGCCTTCGTGAACGCCGCGATGATTCTTTCGGGCATGGGTCCGGTGGCCACGCTGCAGACGGATGCCGGGAAAATATTCGCCGGCGGCTACGCGCTCTTCAGCGGCCTCGCCTTGATCGCGATCTTGGGAATCATCTTCGCGCCCGTCGTCCACCGCTCGCTGCACAAATTTCATCTGGAAGACGAAGGCCGCGACAAAAAAAAGTGACGCCGGCGGCCGGCCGGCTTTTCAGCAGTTCCGTCAGGGTTGGCGATGGCAGGCGGGCGTCACGCGCGCAGCGGACTGGCTCCGGCCGGTTCTTCCCCATGACAGGAAACCGGTTCCCCGCCAAAGCGCCACCGGCGTGGAGCCGTGGTGTGCAACCAGCCGAGCGGTTCGCCGCCGCCGGACAGCGCCGTTTTCGTCGCCGCCCGAAGGAATCTTTTACATGTGCTTCAGGCGTTCGCCGCCGGCGCTCCGACGTAATCCATGCCCACAAGGCAGACGTCGTCGTCAAATTCACCGTTGACCGCGAAGGTGCGGATGACTTCGATCAGTTTGTCAAACAAGACGCCCGGCGGGCGGGTGAGGAAATTTTTCACGTCGAGCATCAGCCGTTCCTGCGAGTAAAGCTCCTCATTCTGGCCTTGCACCTCGTAAAGCCCGTCGGTGAACAGCATCAGAAAATCGCCGGGCAGCAGCTTCACCTCGGTGGTCTGATACGGCGGGTCGTCAAACAGGCCGAGCGCGGGCTGGCTGCGGCCGGTGGCGTTGGCGAGCGGTTCCACGAGGCCGGCGGAACGGCGCAGGAGCAGCGGCTTGGGATGGCCGGCGTTGGCAAAGCGGAGCAGCCCGGTGCGGCAGTCGGCCACGGCGTAAAACCCGGTGGTGAGCATCGGGGAACCGGTGTTTTTCAGGATGCTGCACAAATCGGAGTTCAGCTTGCGGAGAAAATTTCCAGGGTCGCGCGCGAGCGGTTTCAATTCCTCGGACAGCGCCCGGATCATGGCCGTCACCAGCGCGGCGCGGACGCCGTGGCCGGTCACGTCGCAGATGAACACGCCGGCCTCGGTGGCGGAGATGGCGGAGATGCTGAAGAAATCGCCGCTGACGGATTCGGCCGGTTCGTAGCGGTGGACGAACTGAAAGGCGCTCCGCTCCGGCGGGAGGTTTTGCGGAAAGGTGGGATACTGCTGCGGCAGCATCGCGAGCTGGATTTCGCGGGCGGTGCGGAGGTTTTCCTCCATGAGCAAATTTTTGGTGCGCAGCTCCTCGCGGCTGCGGGAAAGCTCGCCGGTGGCGCGGCGGATCTGCTCCTCGGCGTGCTTGCGTTCGGTGATGTCCTCGACGGTGCCTTCGTAGTAAAGCAGCCGGCCCTGCGCGTCGCGGACGGCGCGGCAGTTTTCGGAAATCCAGATGATGGTTTCGTCCTTGCGGTAAATTTTCGATTCGAAGCCGCTCAACGTGTCGTTCTCCTGCATCAGGCGGACAAACTCCTCGCGGCGGCTGGGCTCGACGTAAAGGCTGCCGGCGATGTCCTGGATGCTCGCCATGAGCTGCACCGGCGAGTCGTAACCGTAAATCCGCGCCAGCGCGATGTTCGCCAGCAGATAGCGGCCGCTGGGCGTCGTGCGGAAAATGCCTTCCACCAGGTGGTCGAAAATGCCGTAGTAATTGTTCTTCTCCTCAACCAGCGCGAGGCGCTCCTGCTGGCGGGCGATGGCGCAGTGGATCGCGTGGCCCAGCGTCGCGGCGGCCAGTTGTTCGCGGCCCAGGTATTCCTGCGCGCCGCTGAACACCGCCTCGGCCAGAAAAGATTCGTCCTCGCCAGGCCCGATGACCAGCACCGGCAACTGCGGCGCCTGCGTCGTGAGCGAGGTGATCTGAAACAGCGCGGAAGCGTTCGCCCGCGGCACTTCGAACAGCAGCGCGTCAAAATTATTGGTCGCCAGCATCGCCAGGCCGGCGTCCGCCGTCGGCTCAACGGCGACTTCCGCCGCCGCCAGCGCCGCGCACGCCAGTTCGCTGATGCGGCGGGCGGAATTTCCATCGCCGCTGATCAGCAAAATTTTGGGGGGGACATTTTCCATGTCGTTAATAATTCAGGGAAAATACAATTTCCCTGTCCGCCCGCAAGTGCGTTGCGCGCGGGCCGCAAAAATTTACACTTGCCAAGCGCCCGCATTTGGGTTTGAAATGCCGGCACCAAAATCCCGTCCGGCAACCATCAACCACATGTGAATCAGGCTTATGAAAAATTATCCTCCGGCTGAAATCCGCAACTTCGCCATCGTCGGCCACGCCTCGTCCGGAAAAACCCTGTTGAGCGAGGCGATGCTCCGCTGCGCCGGGGTCATCACGCGCATGGGACGCATCGCCGACGGCTCGACCGTGTCCGATTATCATGTCAGCGAAAAGCAGCGGCAGATTTCCGTCTCCGCCACGCTCATGCACGCCGAATGGGCGGACAAGAAGTTCAACCTGATTGACACGCCCGGCTATCTCGACTTCATCAGCGAAGGCCTCGGCGCGCTGCGCGTCGGCGATTTTGCGCTCGTCGTCATTCACGCCCAGCACGGCCTCGGCGTCGGCACCGACCGCGTGTGGGACTACGCCAACAATTATGGCATCCCGAAAATGATCGTCGTCAACGCGCTCGACACGGAGCATGTGGATTTCGACGCCGTGGTGAAATCCACGCAGGAGCATTTCGGGCGGCACGTCTTCCCCTTGAACGTGCCGGTGAATTCCGGGCCGGGTTTCAACCGCGTGCTGGACGTGCTCCGCAACAAGCTTGTCACCTACGCCGCCGACGGCTCCGGCAAATACACCGAGGATCCCGCCACCGGCGAATGGGCGGACAAGGCCGCGGAACTTCACCGCGAGCTGATCGAGCACATCGCCGAATCCGACGATGAACTGATGAACAAATATTTCGACCAAGGCACGTTGTCGGAAGCAGAATTCCGCGCCGGCATCCATTCGGCGCTGCAAAAAGAAATGTTCGTCCCGGTGTTCGCCGTCTCGGCGGAAAAAAACGTCGGCGTCGCGCGGCTGATGGATTTCATCGCCAAATACGGCTCGTCGCCCGTGGACCGCAAAAACATTCCGGCGATTGATGCCAGCGGGAACGAAACCGAGGTCAGGCTCGACAGCAACGAGACCGTGGCCTACATCTTCAAAACCATGTCCGAGGCGCATTTCGGCGAGCTGTCGTTCTTCCGCGTCTATTCCGGCACGGTGACGACCGGCGCGGATTTGTTCAACAGCGACCGCAAGATCACCGAGCGCGTCGGCCAGATTTTCCTGCTCAACGGCCAGAACCGCGAGGCGGTTCATTCGCTCGGCGCCGGCGACATCGGCGCGGTGGTGAAGCTCAAGGACACCCACACCGGCAACACGCTCTGCTCGCCGAAACATCCCGTCACGCTGCCGAAAGTGGTTTATCCCAGGCCGAACATCCATGCCGCGCTCATCGCCGCCGTCAAAGGCGAGGAAGACAAGATCGCCTCCGGTCTGGCCGCGTTGCACCAGGAAGACCCGACGGTCCTTTACATCGTGGACGGCGAACTGCACCAGACGATCATTTCCGCGCAGGGCGAACTGCATCTGGAAGTCGTCGCCGACCGCTTGCGTCGCCGATACAATGTCCATGTGGACCTCGCCGCGCCGCGCGTGAAATAGCGCGAGACGATCAAGGGCAAAGGCGAGTCAAAGTATCGTCATAAAAAACAGACCGGCGGCGCGGGCCAGTTCGCCGAAGTCTGGATGCGCATCGAACCCAAGCCGCGCGACACCGGCGTGGAGTTCACGCAATCGCTCGTCGGGCAGAATGTGGACCGCAATTTCGTGCCGTCCGTTGAGAAAGGCGTGGCGCAGGTTTGCAACGAAGGCGTCATCGCCGGCTGCCGCGTGACGGATGTGAAGATTGATTTTTACGACGGCAAGATGCACCCGGTGGATTCCAAGGACATCGCGTTCCAGATTGCCGGCTACTTCGCGTTCAAGGAAGCCTTCGCCGCCGCCAAACCGGTTTTGCTGGAACCGATTGAGACGGTTGAAATTCAAGTGCCGGAAGCCTTCATGGGCAAGGTCATGGGCGACCTCTCGTCGCGGCGCGGAAAAATTCTCGGCATCGAGGCCGAAGGCGCGTTCCAGGTCATCAAGGCCAGCGTGCCGGCGGCGGAACTTTATCACTACTCCAGTTCGCTCCGGTCACTGACCGGCGGGGCTGGTGTCCACACCGAGACCTTCAGCCATTACGAGGAAATGCCGCGCGACACCGCCGAAAAAGTCATTGCCGAGGCGGCCAAGCGGAAGGCAAACCATGACAACAATCACGAAACGCACTGAAGCCGGAGATTTGCGCCGGACGCCGTGGCCCCCGAACAGCCGGCCAGCACGGCCAATAATCCTGAAACACCCATGACCCGCCCGCTCGTCCAGCCCTACATTTTCTTCGGCGGGCGCTGCGAAGAGGCGCTCGATTTTTACCGCACCGCGCTCGGCGCGCGGGTGGACTTGCTCATGCATTACAAGGACAGCCCCGAACCCCAGCCGCCCGGCAGGCTGCCGCCGGGCTTTGAAAACAAAGTCATGCACGCCACCTTCCACATCGGCGGAACGACCCTCATGGCGTCCGACGGCTGCGAGGAAGGTCAGAGCTTCGATGGCTTCTCGCTGTCGCTCGCCCTGCCGACGGCAGCCGAGGCCGACCGGGCTTTTGCCGCGCTCGCCGTCGGGGGCCAGGTGCGGATGCCGCTGACCAGGACATTCTGGTCGCCGCGCTTCGGCATGCTCACCGACCGCTTCGGCCTCGGCTGGATGGTCAGTGTCGCGGCGCAGCCGTTTGGCAAAAGCTAAATCACTATTGTCCTCCCAGACAGTTTTCATTTTTTGAAAACGGCGGCTTGACTGACCAGCCCTTGACAACTTCCGGCCCGCGGTTGAAGGTCACTTACAACTCCTAACGGGGTCGTGCCTTAAAGACACCATGTCATTGACCATATCAAATCAGCCGCGCATAGCTGAACTCAGAAACAGTCTATATTGGGTCGTTGAATCCTGTGTTTTGGACGATTGTAATGACGAAAACTGCCCTTTTTTCTGGGTAAGAAAATCGGGGGCGGTTGAATTGAAGGGGTGGCTTGATATTTTGGATGAAGACGAATTGATTTATCTGACAGCTTATCACCGCACCTGTGGCCGTTTCCTTTAGCGGAAGATTGATGAAACGCAAATCAATGCGTGGCGAGCACGGCGAACCGTTGCGCCGGTCGCATCTCGGTCCCATGCTTCAAAAAATGGGCTTCGAGACACAGATCGGCAGGTTGGTCATTGACAAAAAAGATGCCGGCGTCTGGGGCATCTGCCGTCAGGCGGATGGCGGAAGACCTGAAATTTTCCCCGGCTCGGCGCGGGCTGGTGCGCGGGCCGGCGTGTTTTGAAACAGCAGGATGTAAAGAATCGGCAAAATGCCGGCCGTGTTAAAAATGGCCAGGCAGATGAACCAGGCCAGTTGGTTGTTGCGCGCGCTCTTCCACATGGCCACAACTTTCCAGACGCCGTCCCACAGCGCCAGGAGCACGAGGACGACAATGAACAATACCAGCAGCGGAGCTTTCAGGTTTGCATCAATCATTGCCAGCAGGGGAGCATTCATAATTTTTCGATGGTTTTAATTTCGTTGGATCGGCGATGAAACCGGCGCAGGATTTCTCCCGGTTGCGAACACGGATTTGCAAATTTCGACAAACTTGTCCGGGTCGTCCGGCGAAAAGGCGAGGGTTTTGAAGACTCCCGACTTTTTCCAGATCGAAACATGGCGACAGAAATTACAGTTGTCCAGCTTGACGCCCCACATGATTCCAGACGGGCGAACATGAACGTCCAAAATTTCATTCGCCGGCAGGACGACCGTGTGCAGCAAAAACCAGCTTTGCAGTTCCAACCGGTCCGGGTAAATCCGGTATTCCTGCCACAGATTTTTGCCGGCTCTTTTCGAGATGTAAATGGGCTGGTCGTTCATAACCGGATCGCTTAAGAATTTTATTTAATGAAATAGCCGGCGGACTTCCACTGTCCATCTTTTTCCAAACTGAATGTGACGGTTTCAATCGCGGACTGTTTGTTGGCAAACGAAGTCTCAAACTGCATGAGAACGTATTGACCATCAGCCGCGCCGGGCAACTGCGCCGCCGGCTCCGCCGATTTCAACTGGCGCGACACAACCGCACCAAGCGGCTGGCGGAAGGTTTCCATCGCCTTGGCAAAAACCATTTCTGGCGCCGCGCCTTGAACGACTGCCGACGCCTGTTTCCAACTTTCGGAATAATTGCCCGCATCAATCAGCTTCAGCCAGGCCTGCGCCGCTGCCATCGCCGCCGCCGCATCCGCAGTCGCTTTGGCAACAGATGCAATTGCTCCGTTGGTGGAAACCGGCAGGGATTTGTCAATCGCCGGCAAAACTGGAACGTTCGTGGCGGGCGAGACTGACGACGGCCTGAACTGCCAATTATATGCCAGTGACGCTGACGACAGCGCGTTGGAGGAAGCCTGTTTCGATGTCTGGCGCTTTAGGATTTTGACGCCGCCATTGACGGTGGTGATTTTAACATTGCCGCCGCCGTGGCCCAGGCTGCCGCTCAAACTTTTGCTCACGGGAAATTCCTTTTTCACTTCGAGCGATGGGAATTCGCTGGTGATGCCGCCGTTGACCGTGTTCACGGAAAATTTCGCGTCGGCGGCTTCCGGCACGGCCAGTTCAATCCGGCCATTGACCGCGTCGAGCGACACCGACTGGCCGTCGCCGAGCCGGCTCAGGCCGGCGGTGATCCGGCCGTTCACGGTGGAGAGTTTCAAACCGCCGGCGGCGTCCTCGACTTGCGTGTCGCCGTTGACGGTGCTGGTGCCGATGTCGCCTGACACGCCGTCAATCTCAATGCTGCCGTTGACGCTGGTGATGTCCGCCAGCCGCGCGTGCTCCGGCACCTGGATGATGTAATCCACGCTGGCATCATTGCGCCTGTCGTTTTTGAACCCCGGCCAGCTCCACGGAAAACCGGTCACGCTCGACGGCTGTTCGGTGTGAACACTGATCCGGTCCGGGTCCGAATCAATGTTGATTTTGACGGCTGCCACGCTTTCGCCGGTCCTCCCGTGAACGGCGGCGGCGATGACAACGGCGTTGCTGCTCCAGCCGTGGATTTCGATCCGGCCTTTGACTTGGTCCAGACTGAAACGCCCGTCGGCATTGAATGGAAACGACTGGGTGGAATTTTTCCGAAACTCGCCGCCGTCCTGACGAATCCCGGCCTGCTGCAATTGCTCGGGCGTGAGCGTCTCCTCGCTGAACGGAAGTCCACCGAAGATTTTTGCCCGGTCAAATCCCGCCGCCGACCTCACCTTCGGCACAAATACGACCGCCAGCGCGGCGATGACGGCGAGCACAAAGCAAAGCAAAACCACCCAGCCGGCGATGACGGCGAAGCTCCGCCCCAGGCCGCCGCTTTGCGATGCCGGCGGCGCGGCGGAGACATTGGTTCCGAAGGCGGATTTAACATCGTCGCGCGCCAGCACGATGAGCGCCCAGATGCCCACCGGGAAACCAATCAGGCTGCACGCCACGATGGAAAGGATGCCCGCCGCAATGGCCCATCCGTAACTTTGCCGTTGCAACATTTGGTAGCCGCCGAACAGGATCAGCAGGCCGGGAATGATTTTGAACAGCACGACGCTGAAAATGGCCACCGAACCCCAGGGGCCCAATATATTTCCGATGCCGGCAAAGTTGCCCAGCCAGCCATTGATGCCGGAAAGCACAAACACCGCCGTCAGCGCCGACAGTAATTTCCACAATCCTGCAATCATCAGGGCCACGGCCGGGGCCACAATCATGCCGGTCCGGTCGCCGGACGTTTGGACGTTCGCCAGCGGCGGATTTGCCTTTCCGCCCGCCGGCGCCTGGGCCGCCGGCTTCGCCGCGCCGGCACTTGGTTGAATCCAGTTGGTCATTCTTTTTCCCTGGCTGTCTTTGAAGGCTTTGCAGACAAGCAGAAGCCAGTCAATCGTCGCCCAGGCCAGGCAGCCACAGATCGAGCCGGCCAGCAGCAGTCCAGCCAACGGCTGCGGCGCGCCGTTTGCGCAAAGGACAATCCAAAAAATGCAACTGCATAGCGCCAGCAATTGCAAACAGGCCGTCACAAATTTTCCGACGTAAAACCGGTGCGCGCCGAATACGCCGAAAAAGAACGCCAGCAAAAACGCCGGCAGGATCGTCTTGTCGCTGGCGGCATTGGCTGACGCAGCGGCCAAGGACGAAGGTGCGGCAGATCCCGCTGCCGCCGGCGCGGACGCAAATTCCGCCGGGCTGCCGGTGATGGTTTCCACCGCCGTTTTCACCTGGCTGGCGTGCTGATAACGCCGCGCCGGCTCCTTTTCCAGCGTGTGCAAAACCACTTCGTCGAGCCGGACGTCCACATGAACTTTCTGCGAAGGCGGCGCGAATTTTCCCAGCGGCAGTTCGCCGGTGAGCATTTCGTAAAACACCACGCCCAGCGAATAAATGTCCGCGCGGTGATCCACTGTCTGCGGTTTTTCCACCTGCTCCGGAGCCATGTAATTCGGCGTGCCTATCACGTCCTTCGCCCCGGTCAGCGACAAATCTTTCGCTTCCAAGTCCACGATTTTCGCGATGCCAAAGTCGGCGATCTTCACCCGGCCCTGCTTGTCCAGCAGGATGTTTTCCGGCTTGATGTCGCGGTGGACGATGCCCTGCTCGTGGGCGAATTGCAGCGCCTCGCAGATTTTCGGGACGATGTTGAGCGCCTCGGCGGGCGAAAGTTTTCCCGCCTGCAAAACCTGCCGCAGCGTCAGTCCGTCCACGAACTCCATCAGCAGATAGAACTGCCCTTGCACCTCGCCGAAATCAAAAACGGTGACGATGTTCGGGTGATTCAGCCGGGCCAGCGCGCGGGCTTCGCGCTCGAAACGCTCGGCGAACTGGAGGTCGTTCTGCTTTTCCGGCGCGAGAATTTTCAGCGCCACGAAGCGGTCCAGACGCGGCTGCCGCGCTTTATAGACCGCGCCCATGCCGCCGCGACCGAGGCATTCGAGGATTTCCAGTTGCGGGAAAAGTTGCGCCAGTTCGGAGAACGACGGCGGCACAAAAGACGGCTGGCCGGGCGGCGCGCCGCCTTCGGTGCCGAAGCCGCGCTTCAGCAGGCATGCCGGGCAAAGCCCTTCCGGCGCGTCCGGCTGGAGCGCCGCGCCGCACTGCGGACACTTGCGCGGCATGACTTCGGTTTTGGGAAAAGCTGCCGGCGGCGGAACGGGCGGCAAACCGGCTGGCTTTTGGTCTTTGCGCCGGACCAGATAAATTATCAGGCCAACCGCCACAACCACCAGCAAGCCAAAGCCCAGCATGGCCGCCAGCATAAAAATCAGTTCCCAGCCGCCCAAAAAAGCCGCAAGCATCGTATTCATATTGTTTCCTTCCTGCAAAATTATCTGTTCAACCCTTACTGAAGCAAAAGCGCCGGAAGGTTACGCGAAATTTACAATTTCCGCGCCAGCTACAGGTCGCCGGTAAATCGTGAATCCCCAATTCATCCCGCCAAGGCCGCGAACAAATTCCGCAGTTCGTCCTCCACTTCGGCGGGGCTGGCAACAGTGTCCGCGATTTCGGCGCGCAGCACTTCGCGGTAACGCAGCCGCAGGCGATGCACGGCCACTTTCACCGCGCCTTCGCTCATGCCCAGGCGCGCGGCGATTTCGGCGTAGCGAACTGTGCGGCTGGCTTCGGTCAGGGTCGGCTTCAACTGTTCGAACAATTTTTCCCGGCCGGCGCGGACGTATTCTTCTCGCAGCCGGCGCAGCACCTGATCCAGCAGCGTCAGCGCCCAGCGGCGCTCGTAAATTTTTTCGGGGGTGGTGGTGTCCGCCGGTTCAAAACTGCACGCCGTTTCAGCAGAGCCGGGATCAATTGAAATTGGAATTTGTCCGCCGCCGCGTTTTTGCGCGCTGGCCTTGTCCCATTCGTTGGCGAGAAAATGTTTCAACGCCGCCAGCAGAAATGACCGGAACCGGCCCCGGGATTCATCGGCGGCGGCCAGATAATTTTTTGCGAGCAGGCGGGCGAAGAATTCCTGCGTGAGATCCTGGGCGTCCGGCGGCGAATGGCCGAGCCGCCGCACATAGGCGTAAAGCGGATGCCAGTAAGTCTGGCAAAGCCGGGCGAGCGCGTCGCGGGCGAGCGTCGTGTCGCTGCGCCCGGCAGTCAAGACCACCGACCAGTGCGTCGTGACAAAAGCGGGCGGCACCCCCATCCGACCGGTTGAGGCGGGCTGGGTGTGATTTGTTCCGGTGGTGCCGGTCGTGCTCACGGGGTTTCTAAATTAGCGACATCCAGCCGAACGGCAAGGTTTTGCCACCGGGCAGCCGGTTGACCGGCACAACTCCGTGCTCGGCAACCTCAACGGTTTGTCAGCAACAGTCATCTGCTTCGCCGGACATTGGCGGAAACTCAGGGTCAAAGAAGCTTTGCTCACAAGGCATCTGCCTGAAACATACCGACGTTACAAGTCCCGCACCAAGGTCCTCATACCTTTTATATTTCAGTCCATGCTCATGCTGTTCCCGGCATCAAACAGTTAGTGGAGCAACCGTCGGCTCTGGCCGGTCCGCATTCGCCGTTGACACTTTGTTGAATAATTAGCCCTCGACAAGTCCACTTGGCAGGAAGCACATTATCCCCATCGTCAGACATAAAAATATGAAAGTCATCACTCACAAACAGATGAAGTCGGCGATAGCACACCTCGCCGAATTGCTGAAGAGAGACGGGGCGTCCCAAACCCTCACCGTGCAAGAATTGCTCGATGCTGCCCAGTTCCACCCGGCCCAGTTCCCATCTTCCCTGCCCGCCTTGGAAATTCTGGGACTGCTCGGTTTTGGGGATGAAATGGTGCAGCCCGAAACCTTGGGCTAGCGGATGGAATTTTGGTTTGGCGCATGCGAGCGTGGTGGGCGGTTCACCGCACTCCGCAAGGCTGTCGTCAAGGTCGTTTGCAGCAGACATGACCGGCGTGGCAGCCGGAGCCGCCCGGTAAATTTTCCATCCAAAAAAACAAGCTCAATCCAGATATTTGACGACCAAATACTTTGTGTGCCGGTGGTGATTTCCGTGCCGCTCCATTTCAGCGCTGGCTGGTTCTGGGTCCACTCCCGCAAAAATGACGGCGTCTCCATGCTGCTGCCGGGCGATTTTGGCGATGGCGGAATTCCGGTCTTGGCCGAATAAAGCTGAAAAGCCTCCAACCTTGTGGCTGTCTTCAATGACACCGAGAATCTTATACGTCCGGTCGGAATCTCCGGTCTCCCAAAAGTCAATGCCGTCAACCGCGTAGGGGGTGCCGCCCTTGCCTTGGAAGACCTCTGAACCATGATTCTCAGTGAACTTGGTGGTTGAACACCCTGCGAGCAGAACCGTGGCTGCAAACAGGGTGGCGAGCATTTGAACTTTAATGGCCGGGCGGATTCGCATGAATGTCTTGCAGGCTAACGCACCAGTGCAACTATGCCAGATAAAAAGTCCGGCAGGAGAAACGGTGCCGTCCGCCGCCAGTTGCGACACGAAGCGCGGCAGGCTGTGTGGCCGGGCTCGCATCCGTGCGGCTGTCAATCCATGCGTTGAACCAACTCCACACCGTGCCACTGGCAAGCTCGCCGCCAGAAATGCGGATTAACTCCTCGACGGCGAATTTCAAAACGGATTCGGCGCAGATTGCCGCCAGCCTACAAGCACATCGGGCAAACAACACGCCGATGAGCCGCAACGCCGCACGCGACTGCGCCCGCCAATCACCAGCCTGTTTTGAATTCCATTCGAATTCCTTCGGCTTTCCGGGCGTCTTTGCGGCGACTGAATCAATTTTGTCCGAGACTTGACCCGAACTGCCAGTTTGCGCTCCGTAGTCTTCCTGTCGTTTGAAAGCTATGTTCTTTGCGCTTGCCAGATTTTTTTTTTATTCCATAATTATTCTCGTTCAGTCGGTGGCGATACAGACACGGAAATTACTTTGTGCTTACGCTGTTTGGCAGCCACGCAAAAATCGAGGGCTACAATTTTTCTGGGTCATGTCAAAATCGTCGCCAGCAGTTAAAAATAAACTGGATGGGGTCTTAGCTCAGTTGGTAGAGCGTCTCGTTCGCAATGAGAAGGTCAGGGGTTCGAATCCCCTAGGCTCCACCATCCCGAACATTGTTCAGAAACGTCTGACGTGTTCCGAACGGCGATGTTCGTTTCAGCCAATAAATCAAAGGGTTTTTTGAAGGAAACGGTCAAGGTTTGAGCGCGCAAAAGGCGGTTTCAGTTCGATCTGATTGGCTTTGCTCTTCTCAAAACCGATGATTTGCGGTTTCATTTGGTTCCTGCTCCGGTATGACAACAACCTGGCTTTGCCGGCTCAGAAAACACACGCGGCCTCGCACGGCAAAACTCTCAGTCCCGGCTTGTCTTCTGATCCAGGCAGTTTCGCACCGTCTGCGCCAGCTTTTGCGCCCCGAATGGTTTGGTGATGAAATTGACATTTTCCGCCAATGGAAAATCCCGGTTGGCGACCTCAATGCTGTAGCCGCTGGTGTAAATCACTTTCAATTTTGGATTGTCATTCAGCAGCCTCTCGGCCAGATCCCTTCCCGTCATGCCGCCGGGCATGACCATGTCCGTCAGCAGCAGGTCAATTTTTTCGCGGTGCTGCTCCCAGATTTTCAGGGCCTCGACGCCGCTGGCCGATTCGAGCACGCGATAGCCAAGTTGCGACAGGGCTTTGCGCATGGAGGCGCGCAGCGCCGCCTCGTCTTCAACGAGCAAAATCGTTTCCTGGCCGCCGCGCACGGCGGCCAGCTCCGATTGCCCGGATTCCTGGCCGGACCTCGCGGCCAGACGGGGAAGATAAATGCGGAAAATCGTCCCGCAACCGACTTCGCTGTAAACGTTGATCCAGCCCTGATGCTGCTGCACAATGCCGAAAACGGTGGCCAGCCCGAGGCCGGTGCCTTTGCCGACCTCCTTGGTGGTGAAGAACGGCTCGAAAATCCGCGGAAGATTTTCCGGCGGGATGCCGCAGCCGCTGTCCCCCACGCTCAAACAGACAAATGAACCGGGCCGGGCCTGCGGTGCATGCTCGCGAACCGATTCATCAAACTCCAAGGCGGAAGTCTCAATGACCAGTTGTCCGCCCTTGGGCATGGCATCGCGGGCGTTCACCGCGAGGTTCATCAGCACCTGATCCATCATGCCCGCGTCGGCGTGGATGAGGAGCGGTTCCAGGGCGAATTTGAACTGCACCTGGATGTCGTCGCCGATGGTGCGCCGCAACATTTTGGTCATGTCATTGATGGATTGGTTCAAATCCAGTTCGCGCGGCTGCATCGTCTGCTTCCGGCTGAACAGCAGCAACTGGCGGATGAGATTGGCCGCCCGTCCCGTGGCCTTTTCAATCTCGCCGGCGGACTCCAGTTGTTGGGGGGTGATGTCCGACTCGGTCTTCATCAGACCGGCATGCAGTTGAATCACCGCCAGAAGGTTGTTGAAGTCATGCGCCACGCCGGCGGCCAGTTGCCCGATGGCTTCCATTTTTTGGGCCTGGCGGAACTGCGCCTCCAATGCCCGGCTTTGAGTGATGTCGCGAAACGTCCAGATTCTTCCGAAATATTTACCGGCCTTGTCCCGGACGGGCGACGAGTAGCGATCCAGAATCGTTCCATCAACCAGCTTTATTTCATCCTGGCTGACCTCGTCTGGATGGGAGTAAAGATAGGCGACCTTCCCGGCAAACTCCCCGGGATTTTTTGTCCGGCCCGCGACATACTGAACTTGCGCGGCATCATCCTTGCCCTCGGCAATCTGCGGAGGAATTTTCCACAGTTCGCACATATGCTGGTTCTGGAGAATGATCTTGCCCCGGCTGTCCACCACCAGAATGCCGTCCGGTGCCGAGTCCACTTGCGCTTCGAGGAAGGCGGTTTTCCAGCGCAATTCCTCCTCCACCCGCTGGCGCTCTGCGATGTCGTGCTGAAGCTGGCGGTTGGCCTTGTCCAGCTCCTCCATTTTGTCTTCCAGCTTGTGAACGAGCACTTCGCTGTAGAGCCGGAGGTTTCTTGCATCTTCCTCCTCCGGAGCCGCAATGGGTATGCGGTCGGGCGTGGCCGCCATCGGCGTTTGAACTGCGGTTGTCCCGCTGGACGCGGCGGTGGCGATGACCTGGCTGATGCGTGCGATGAATTCCTCCGGCTCGGCGGGTTTGAGAATGAAGGCGTTGGCACCGAGGTTCAAGGCCAGTTGCTCGTCCTTGGGATCGGTGTAGGTGGCGGTATAGACGATGAAGGGAATTTGCTTGAGCCGGTCGTCGGCCCGCCACTCGCGCAGCAGGGTGTAGCCGTCCATCACCGGCATGAGCAGGTCGGAGATGACGAGGTGCGGCGGGTTGTGCCGGGCCTTGTCGAGGGCCTCCGCGCCGTGGCAGGCACTCTCAACTTCGTATCCGCTGCCCTTCAGCAGCGTGTCGAGAAAATAGCGGTTCTCTTCCCGGTCATCTACTATCAGGATTCGGATCATCTGGGTTTCCTTTCTTGTTTGACGGCAGAAATCGCTCAACCTCCGTCACAAATGTGTCGGGATTGATTGGTTTCTCCAGGTAGCCGTTGCACCCGACCGCCAGCGCTTTCTCACGGTCGCCCACCATTGCATAGGACGTGACCGCGATGATGGGGATGTCCCGCAATGCCGGATTGTTCCGCAGTTCCCGGGCCACGGCATAACCATCCATCAGCGGCAACTGGATGTCGAGCAGAATGAGCGCGGGTTTGACGGTCCTGGCCAGTTCGATGCCGGCGGGGCCATCGGCTGCGGCCACCACCTCATAGCCATGTTTCTCCAGCAGAAACGTGGCGAGATAACGGTTCTGTTCGTTGTCTTCAATCAAAAAAATTTTTGGTTTCATGGCTTGCTCTTGTGATTCAATGGCAAAACGAATGTGAAAACGCTTCCCTCACCCCAGACACTTTTCGAGGAAATTTCCCCTCCCATCAGGTCCGCCAGATGGCGGCAGATGGTCAGCCCCAGACCAGTGCCGTCGTGCTGCCGGGTTATGCCGGAATCAACCTGCCGGAATGGCTGGAAGATTTTCTCCATGTCTTCCGGTTTGATGCCGATGCCCGTGTCGGTCACGCGCAGGCGGGCCGCAGGCTGGGGCGTTCCCTGGCTGGGGGATGTGTAATCCTTGATCAATCCAGCATCAAGTGTGACCTCGCCGCGCTCGGTGAATTTGATGGCATTGTTCAGCAGGTTAATCAGCACCTGCTCGACGCGCAACCGGTCGTTGACGACCGGTTCCATGTCCGGGGGCAGAACCACCCGCAGAGCCAATCTCTTCTTGTCCGCCAGCGGTTTGACCAACGCGGTCACCTTCTCCAGCGAGGCCCGCAAGTCAAATGGTTCGGCGTGGATTTTCAGTTGGCCGGCTTCAATCTTCGAGATGTCTAGCACGTCGTTGATGAGCGCCAGCAGATGCCGCGCGCTGCTCTGCACCATGCCCATTTGTTTGGTCTGTTCGGCGTTCAAAGGCCCGGCCAGCCCTTGCAGCATGATGCCGGTGAAGCCGATGATGGAATTCAGCGGTGTGCGCAATTCGTGCGACATGGTGGCTAGAAAGGCTGATTTGATCCGGTCCGCCGACTCGGCGCGATCCCTGGCCTCGGCCAGTTCGGTGGTGCGCAGGAGGACGCGCTCCTCAAGGCTGGCCTGGGTGGCCCGCAACTCTTCCTCGACCCGCTTGCGCGCCGTGATGTCCGCGCCGATGCTCAAAATTTCAACCACCTGGCCGCGCTCGTCATGCACCACCCGGTTGGTCCAGGCAATCCAGACGCGTTCGCCGTTGCGGCGCATGTTCTCGTTTGTGTTCTGCTCAAATGCCCCCGGGTTCGCGCAGATTTCATCCATCTGCAATGGCAGGTTCCGGCCGTTGCTCCCGCTGGCCGGAACGATGGTGCCGACCACATGGCGACCATAAATCTCGTCGACCGTGTAGCCGAAGAACCGCTGGCCAAACTCGTTCAAGAAGGTGATCCGCCCGTCGCGCGACCAGCGCAGGATGATGCTGTTGGCCAGCATCACCAGCTCGCGATATTTTTGTTCGCTTTCGCGTAGCGCCTCTTCCGCCCGCTTGCGTTCGGTGATGTCGGTCAGGACTGCCACGCGGGCGTTCCGTCCTCGGTGCTCCAGGTCGTGCGAAAAGACCAGATTGGTGACGAATGAACCGTCGCGCTTGCGGTGATGCCATTCGCCCACGTTCGCGTGTCCATGCAGACGTGGAATCAGTTCTGCAATTTTCGCTTTTTCCTCGTCGGAATAGAGATCGGTCAGGCGCAAGGCCATCGCTTCTTCGAGGCTGTAGCCATAGTGCCGGATGAACGCCTCGTTCACCGCCAGCATTTGCAGCGTGTCGCGCTCGTAAATGAGCATCGGCATCGGGTTGTGTTCAAAGAGAAACCGGTGGCGGGTTTCGCTCTCCTGCAAAACCTTCTCCGCCCGCTTGCGCACGGCCAGCAACCCTGCCAGGAAAAGGGCGCAGATAATGGTCACATCCAAAAACGAATGGAGGGACAGCAGCGACACATTGATCGTATCCTTTGCAAACGGGCCGCCGCCATGACCGGTGCCGATTGTTGCCAGAACCGCGATGGCAGCGGCGGCGGTTGAAGCGCCGCGCATGCCGAAACGAAATGCCGCCCACAGCAACAGCGGCATGAGACCGTAGGCGAAGGGCATATTCCGAAAGAAGACAACAAAACAAAGCAGGAGCGTCACTATTCCCAGCACCGCTGCTTCGATGATGCGCCAGAAGTTCCTGCGGAAAGGGTGTGGATGATGCCATGCCAGAATAAGGGGGGCGGCAACAATGGCCCCGGTCGCATCGCCCGCCCACCAAGTGATCCAGGAATAGCCAAACTGTTCCCAAGGGATATAGCCGCCCAGCGACAGGCTGACCACTCCGAACGTCGGGCTGATTATGCAGCAGCCGAGCGCCCCGACAGCCACGAGCACCAACACGTTCCAGCCGCTGTAAAGCGGCTGTTCATCCCTGCAGAAACGCCGCACCAGAAATGCGCCCATGCCCGCTCCGGCCACGGCCCCGAGGCCGATGAAAGTTCCCACCAGCAAGGCCGGCAAAACCGTGTGAACCGACGACACCGCGCCGTGGGAAAAGGACATGGTGTTGGCCGCAAAAGAGCCGAGCCAGACCCCGATCAGGGCGCGACGCCCCAGAATCATCACGGCAGCCAGGGCGATTCCCGCCGCTGGAAAAACCGGGGAGACGTTGCCGGGCGGGATCGTGAACAAAAAACTCACCTTGGCAACCAAGGCATACGCGATGGCCACCGCCAGGATTGCGGCCGGCGATGAATTAAAAAACCGGGGCATGGAATACTCCTTGGTTTCCGTGTGATTCATTTTTCAACACCTCCACACTTTCTTGCCGCCGGCAGCGTAAAACAGAAGCGGTTCCACTGGCTCCTCTTTTCGACCTGAAACAGCTTCGGGCGGAAATTGTCGGCAGACCGCTCGTCACCGGGCGCAGACGGCAGGATAAAAAGGCCGGACTGGTGGATGGCGTGGCCGCAGAAGGGAATGTCGCGCGCGGTTTCAGAAACAGCCAAGCCAGCCTTCGGCTTGAACCACCGCCGGGTTTCATCAACGAGCGGGACAAGCGCAATGGGAGCCGCGAAAATTTGCGCCGCCAGCGCGGTGAGATCGTAAAAAAACTCCTCCGGCGGCGTGTCCGGCACTTCATGCCGGAGAACCCCAAGACGCCGCATTTCGTCCCGCGATGGTGGCGGAGGTTTCATTGTCCCGTTGTAAACCAACAGGTCCTTTACCAATCCCTTCTAAATCTGATGCATCTCCGGTCCGATTGCCAGTCTGAACTTCAACCGCCTTGCTGGGGCTGCGCCTGCTGGCGGCCCGCAACAAAACTCCCCGCCTCTGGCATTGCCCGCCGCCCGCGTTCGGTTAAATTGGACGGGTGAAATCGAAAGGCACAGTTTACTTGGTTGGCGCGGGGCCGGGCGACGCGGGCCTGCTCACGTTGCGCGGCGCGGAACTGCTTCGCAGCGCGGAAGTCGTCCTCTGCGACGTGCTGGTCAATCCGGAACTGCTCCGGTTCGTCCCGCCGTCCGCCGAAATCATCACGCGCGGCAACCACAAGCGCGACGGCGGCCTCACGCAGGAGCAGCTCACCGAAGTCATGCTCGCCCGCGCCCGCGAGGGCAAAACCGTTGTGCGCCTCAAGGGCGGCGACCCGTTCATCTTCGGTCGCGGCGGCGAGGAAGCTGAAAAGCTCGCGGCGGAAAAAATTCCGTTCGAGGTCGTGCCGGGCGTTTCGTCCGTCGTGGCGGCGGCGAATTACGCGGGCATTCCGCTCACGCACCGCGCGCATTGCTCCAGCTTCACGGTCTTCACCGGCCACGGCGATCCGGCGGAGGAGCACACGGCCCTGCGCTACGAGCAGATCGCCAAAATCCCCGGCACCAAGGTTGTGCTGATGGGCATGGACAATTTGGAGGACTGGACGAAGTCGCTCATCGCGCACGGCATGGCACCAGAGACGCCGGTAGCAGTCGTCCATCGCGGCACGACGGGCCGGCAGAAGTCCGTCGCCGGCACGCTCGCGACAATTGCGAAGCTGGCCGCGCAGGAAAAGATTTCGCCGCCCGCCATCACCATCGTCGGCGACGTGGTGAAGCTGCGCGGAAAATTAAACTGGTTCGAGTCGAAGCCGCTTTTCGGCAAACGCATCGTGGTCACGCGGCGCGCGGAACAGGCCGGCGGCTTCGCCGCCAGGCTCGCGGAACTTGGCGCGGACGTTTTGCAAGTGCCGACGATCAAGCTCACGCATCCGACGGAGCGCGACGCGATCATTGACTGCCTGCTGGAACTGAATTCCTACGACTGGTTCATCTTCACCAGCGCGAACGGCGTGACGGCGTTCTTCGACATGTTCTTCAAGCGGTTCCAGGATTTGCGCGAGATCGGCGGGGCGCGCATCGCGGCGGTCGGCCCGGCCACGGCGGTGAAATTGCGCGAGCTGCATTTGCAGGTGGATTTGCAGCCGGAGGAATTTATCGGGCGCAAAATCGCCGAGGCGTTCGTGAAATATCAGAGCATCGAGAACGTCAAAATGTGCCTGCTGCGCGCCGAGGTGGCCGGCAAGGATTTGCCGGACGCGCTGCAAGAAATGGGTGCCATCGTGGACGACATCGCCATTTACAAAACCGTGGCCGAAACGGAAGACCGCACCGGCGCGGGCGACCGTTTGCTCGCGGAAGGTGCGGACTGGGTGACGTTCACGAGCAGCTCGACCGTGGAACATTTTCACGCGCGGTTCGATCTGCCGAGGCTGATGAAACAATTTTCGCAATTGAAACTCGCCTCCATCGGCCCGGAGACGACCAAGGCCATCGCCGCGCTGGGACTTAAGCCGTCGCTCGAAGCGAAGGAGCACACGACGGACGGCCTGATTACAGCGTTGCTGAAAGCGGCCAAAGCCTGAAGCGGCAGCCACAGATGGGCACAGATGGGCACAGATAAAAACGGCGCGACAAAGAGCGACTCCAACTTTTTGGACTGCGGCGGGAAGCGAAGCGCCACGCCGCCGGCGCAAAAGGAATTTGAGTTGTTCCGCAAACTGCGCAAAGGCAAAACCGTCGAAGGCTTGCTCAATTATCATCAAGCCCGGCCCATCGAAAATCTTTACGCCATCGAGCGCGCCCGCGTGCTGTTGGAAGATTTCGACATTCTCTCCGCTGAAATCCGCACGACCGCCTGGCCGGCGAGCAGGCCGAGGAAGACCCAAAGGCGGACGGGCGTTTTCACAAGCCTGGCTTTTGACGGATCACCATTGGAGCGTATCGAGATAGCGCAGGCTGATCGGAATCTGCTGTTCCGACACCGCCGATTCATCCTCGATGAAATACCATTGCACATCGGCCTTCGCGGCGGCGCGGAACAGCGGCGGAAAGGGAATCTTGCCCTGGCCGATGGGCACATCATTGCTCACGTCCGAATGCCCGGTTAAAAAACCCGTGGGCGTGCTGTCCTTCATGCCCTTGAGGTGCATGAGCTGCCAGCGGTGGCCGTATTTTTCAAACAGCTTCACCGGATCCTGCCCCGCGTGAACGATCCAAAATATGTCCATCTCGAAACTGACATATTTCGGATTGGTCCCGGTCATCATCAGGTCGAACAACGTGCCCTGCTGGCAAGGCTGAAACTCGTAGCCGTGCGTATGGGAGAAGAATTTCAGCCCGTGCCGGGCCAGAACTTCGCCCGCGTGATTAAACACCGCAATCGCCTCGCGGCAGGTCTTTTCATCGAATGTTCCGCCATGCGGAATCCACGCGCAGCCAACGTATTTGAGCCCGAGGATTTTCGCGTCGCTGATGATCCAGTCTAGGTTGGTGCGGAATTGATCATAGCCATAATGTCCGCTGACCGGATTCATGCCGCAGGCATCAAGCTGCGCCTTGAATTGTTCGGTGGAGAGGTTGTAAGTGCCCGCGAGTTCGACGTTCGTGACGCCCCAGCTTTTGATTTCGGCGAGCGTGCCCGGCACGTTCGTCGCAAACTGATCGCGCAAACTGTAAAGCTGCAAACCCGTCTGCGCCCGGCTGACCGAGGCGGCGTGCGCGGTGGCAAATAATAACATAGAAGCAGACAAGGCCATGATGACCGGTAAAAGCCGGGGATTGGAATTCATGAGATTTAACTAGCGCAAGCGCATTGAAATTGAAAGCATGAAATTCTCCATTGGCACCGCATCACGACCAAATGCCGGTCAAGGCGTGCCCGCTTCGGAAGCTTTCGGCCTTCGTTCAATCGCCGGGATTTCCCCGCGGTGAATTTGGAGCAGACGATCATGCGCGAGCCTCGCCGACCCGACCATCTCAGGATACGGCTGGTCGGCGACATCCACAAAACCGAGGTTGTAATTCTCGTCGTCGTTTCTTCCCGTCACCGGCTGGTTCAGCCATTGAAACCAGTGCGTGCCGATCACCGCCGGCGGCGCGGCGCATTGCTCGACGTAATAATGGTAGCCGGCGGCGCGCCCGCCCTGATTCATCGCCTGCACAAGTCCCGGCACCATGCCGCGGTCCGGCGCGCCGATGTGAAATTCGCCGTTGCGTGCGCGGCCGATTAAAGTTCACCGGCTAAAGCGCCCGCCCGGCCTTGTTGTCACTCAGTGGTCTTTTTCCCAAACCGCGCGAATCGCGTCTTCGTCGCCAAGGCCGGTGGGAACTGCGGGGCTGGGATCGTTGGCGAAATACCACCGCATGTCCGGTGACGTGGCGGTGCGGCTGCCAGGCATTTCGAGGCAGCCATTCGGGTCGGTCTTGCGCACCCAGTTCCAGGCGTATTGCAGCCAGTTGGCGCGGTAATCTTTGGTCTGATGCGCGAACCAAGTAATTTCATCATAGCCCCACACCCAGTTGAATTCGCCGTTCGCATTGGGTTCTCCCGGATGCCGGCTGACGCCGTAGTTATCCAGTTCGACAAGATAGGGAAGATGCTCACACGTCCAGCCGCTGAAAGTCAATCCGCCCTTGCTCTTGTTGTAGATGCCGTCCGAAAATCCCAATTTCAAAATCGCTTCCTGCGGCTGGTCGGGAGTTTCCATGATGCGTAACGGAAACGCATTGAAATCCAAAAGCGGATTGCCGTCGTGCATCAGACCGCCGGAGGGAACGTGGCCGTTGCACAGCACCATGTGGTGGCGGGCGTGTTTGGCCGCATAATCCCGGACCAGGCCGAACAGGTGCGCCCAATGAACATTGTCCGGATCGTTTTTGTTCATGATCTCCACCTGGCCGAAGTGAATCCCTTCGCAGCCGAGATCAATGTAAGTGACCGCCTGATAATAAAACCACATCTGCGTCTCGATCCGGCTTTCATCCGGCACCTGGGCGTTGCGTCCCATTGGACGGCGCTGGCCTTCGGGATAAATTATGTCGTCATAACGGAAATTCCGTTGCTCCACCGGCAGTCCAAAGGCGGTGAACACCCAGTCAGGAATTGCAATTTGATTTACCTTTGGGTTGACCGTCTCGAAGACGCAGGCTTCCAAAACCATCTCCGGGTCGGCGGCCAGGACTTGAGGAACGGCTTCGCGCGCGCGCTGGACGTTGTTCGAGAAATCATTTTCCGCATTCCAAAGGCAGAGGGCGCGCCCGATGTATTTCGCACCGATACTTTTGAGCATCCGGATGTTGTCCTGAAGATCACCGCGCCCGTTGAGCAGGCCTTCCATCGTAATGGAGCGGGACAGATAATTGTCCAACACCTCACGCGAAATTTTCCCGTCAAATCGAAATTCTCCGGGCCGGGAGACAGCGTTGGTTTCCGCAGCCACGGCGCAGCTTGCGACGAGCAGGCCGGCAGCGAGTCCTGCCGCCAGCAGGACATGAGCTTGGTTGCAGATTTTGAGAGGGTGATTTTTCATAGTTGTGCTTTTCGAGACCGGCAAATGAAATGCGCGGTCGCTTTTACCATTGGTCAGTTATTGGAAATGAGATCCGCGTTCAAACGCGTGGCTTTGCCGGGCTTGACCAACAGCTTGGTTGTTTTTTCGCCGTAGCGCACCATGCAAGAGCCGCCATTGCGATTGCTGATTTGCGCCGACTGAAGTTTTCCGTCTTTCCATTCCATGCTCACCTCGTAGCCGCCGCGGGCGCGCAGGCCTTGGACCGAGCCACCCGGCCATTGCGGCGGCAGCGCGGGCAGCAGGCTGATTTCTCCGGCGTGGCTTTGAACCAGCGCCTCGGCCACGGCGGCCGTGTAACCAAAGCTCGCGTCGGATTGATTCGCGCCGGCGTTGTGCAAATTGTTGGCGGGCGCGCGGTTCACATACGCATCCATCAGCGAGCCGACTTTGTCGCCGTGCTCCAGCCGCGCCCACAGGGCGATGCCCCACGAAAGTGGAAAGCCGCCGCGCGGCGGATGGGCTTCCATCCAGCGTTGATAGGCCGCCGCAAAATCAGGATTGCCGCGCAGCGTGATGGAGCTGCCGGGATAAAATGGAAAGTTCGGCGACACATTGTGCCCCTGCGGACCGGGCTTCCAGTCTTCAATCCATTCCTGGACAAAACCGGACTGGCCAATCTGGTAAGGCGGGATTTTTGTCAGCGCCGTTTCCAATTGGGCGCGGAAATCCGCGTCCACGCCCAGAATCTTGCCGGCTTCGATGCAGTGCGGAAACAGTTCGCGGATGATTCCAATGTCCATGGTTGGCGACGGTGAAAGGAAGGACATTTTGCCTTCGCTGTCATAATAACCATGTTCCGGCGACATCGAAAATGGCGTGACCAGCCAGTGATGATTCGGTTCTTCCACCATGACTTCGAGCAGGAACTGCGCGGCGCCTTTCAGCACCGGATAATATTCCCGGAGAAAATTTGTGTTGTCGGTGAATGCGTAATGCTCCCACACGCTCTGGCAAAGCCACGCACCGCCAACCGGCCACATGCCGAACCGCGCCGCATCCACGGGGGCCGTGCCGCGCCAGAGATCAATGTTATGATGCGTCACCCAGCCGTTGACGCCATAATAAGTTTTGGCCGTCTCCTGCCCGGTGACGGAGATGTCCCTGACCATGTCGAACAACGGCTGCGCGCATTCGGACAAGTTGCAGACTTCCGCCGGCCAGTAATTCATCTCCGTGTTGATGTTGATGGTGTATTTGCTGCCCCAATTGGGAATGACCTCTTCGTTCCAAATGCCCTGCAGGTTGGCGGCCTGACCACCCGCGCGACTGCTGGCCGCCAGAAGGTAACGTCCGAATTGAAAGACCAGCGCTTCCAGGTTCGGGTCAGGCGTTCCCGCGCGAACGGATGCGAGCCGCTCGTCCGTCGGCTTGTCGTTCATCGAAGAGTCGCCGACGTTCAAATGAACCCGGCCCATCAATCCGCGAAAATCATCCTCATGCCGGTGACGCAACAGCGCATGATCCTTTTCCGCGCTGCGCGAGAGAATTTGTTCACAAATGGCGGCAGGATTACCGCTGATGTTTGTGTAATTTATGTAGCTCGTCGCGGTCGTGAGAATGAATGTGACCGCGTCCGCTCCCCGAATATTCAAACCATCGCTAGTCGCCGTGGAGCTTCCGCCCTCGTTGCGCGCCAGCATCGCCGTTTCAAATTTCAAGCCCCGGCCTTCAACCGGCGCGATCAACCAGTTTGTCTCTCCAGATTTCTTCCATGAACCGTCCATGACAAGCTTGTTTGGCATTGCCGTCACGGTATCGAGATACGGACTTTTCAACTGCGCCTGGACCGAAACGCGGCCCGGCTTGTCGCTGCTGATGCGCACCACCATCACGCGCTCCGGATAAGACATGAAAACTTCCCGCGTGAAAATCGCGTCGCCGGCGCGATAGCTGACCTTCGCCACGCCGGTTTCCATGTCCAGTTCGCGGCGATAATCTTGAACATTGTCCGCGCCGTCAAACTTGAGCAGCAAATCGCCGATGGGCTCATATGCCTGCTGACCCTTGGGAATTCCCCAGAAATGGTCGTCGGCCATTTTTTCCGCCTCCTGAAATTTTCCGCCAAAAACCAGATCGCGGATCTGTGAAAAATATTGGAGCGCGTTGGGGTCGTTGTAATCATGCGGGCGGCCCGACCAAAAACTGGATTCGTTCAACGCGATGCGTTCCTGCAGGATGCCGCCAAAGACCATCGCACCCATGTAACCGTTGCCCAACGGCAGCGCATCCAGCCACTTCACGCCGGGCTGGCGATACCAAAGCACCATGTCGCGCTGCGTGGCACTTGAATTGGCAGAAGCTGATTCACGCGACGGAATTGATTCCAACCCGACGCTGTTGACGGTGACGACGGCGTAACTGTGTTTTTCTCCGGCCTTCGCCGAAACATCCACATAACGCATCTCCGGCAGCGGCTGGCCCGGCGTATCGTGATAAGTCAGGGATTGAAACAGCGGCCGGCCGAATTTGCCGACCGGATTTTCGGGCACCTGCGCGATTTCCTGTCCATCGCGCAGCACAATGAAATTGCGGATGCCGCTTTCAAAATCGGCAACGGCCTGCCAGGTGATTTCCGCGCCCGAATCTTTGGCGGCAACCTTCACGTCGTAAGGCGCCGGCGGCGGAGTCGTGTCACCGACCGCGCCGGTCTTGACATATTCCATCCACGCCCTGGCCACGGCTTCATTCGGCAGCCAGACGGCGCAGTTCGGATCGCCTTGGAATTCACCGGCCGGCTTTGCGTCGCTGCTCATCAACGGCGCCAGCCACGCCCGGCTCTGGTCCACGGGCTTGAGCGTCTGGTTCGTGCTGTCCATATCGGGCAGACGCATGGCAAGGCAGGCGTCAAAAAACGGGATGGCGAGATACCGGCTGTCGCCGCATTCGTGGCCGGTGCGCGGGTCGGGCGCAAAACCAATCGGCGCGCCGTGCGCGCGAAATTCCTGGAACGTCGCCAGCGTGCCGACGAACGGCAGCCCGAATTGCTCCTTCATGCCGGGATTGCACATCGTCGGGATTCCATAAACTGCGGCGGGAACTTCTGGCTGGGGAAACTCTGATTTGGGACGGAACATCGCCGCCGAACCGGAACGCAACCACATGGCGATGACGCGGTCGGGATGCAGGCACGCCATCACATCCGACCAGATGCCGCCGCCGGAATGTCCCCACAACGCCCACGGGACGGTTTCGATTTCAGAATGGCCGGACTTGGCGGCGAAATCATTGAGCGCGTTCAAAAAAGTCTTTTCCGAGCCATGACGCGGGTCGAACCAAACTTCCGAGCCGCCGGGCGAAAGGTCTATCTTTTCGTTCGTTACATGATACGAGGAACAGAACAAGGCGCAGTCCCATTTCGTGGCCAGCGCCTGCCACTGCAAATCGCAGGCGGCGGTCGAGCCTTCGATGGATGCGGTCGTGCCCGCGCCATGCTGGTGGATGATAATGCCGCGCAAAGTCTTCACGCCATCGGGAATCCAGAGCGTGTAAGTGACAGGCGTCGGCAATTCATTGGCGTTGGTTGAACCGGGATAATCAACCTTAAGATATTGTCCGGCCGCGCGCGTCGTGCCTGCGAAAACCAATGCGCCAACGGTGAACAAAGCCAGGAGGGCGAGTCTTTTCCGCGCCGCGGCTTGCGCGCCCGTTCCAACGATTAACTCTGTCCAGAGGTTCATAAGATTGGTTGTGTATGATCAGTTTTTGAATTTGCGGGAACGCCGTTGGAAAAAGCCCAGGTTTTTATTCAGAGGTCACTGAACCGCCCTGGTGATAAAATCAATGACCGGCTTCGGGTCTGGCGGTGCGAGCGGATAATGTCCTTCACCATTTTTTATGATGACCGTGATTTTGCCGCCCAGTTCTTGGTAACGCTTTTTAACCACGCGCGTATTGTCCTTGAGCCACGGGTCCAGGCTGCCGCAAACGTGGAGCAGCGGCACGCCGGCTTTGGCCAGCGGGGCGAGGTCGTCGAGCGGCTGCGTTTGCGCCAGGTTGCTGTGCATGACGGGATTCTCGGCGTAGATGCAGGAAACCTTGTCCGGATTGGCGATGGCCCAGGCATAAGCTTCGCCGGCCGCTTCGCCGTCACCTTCCATCACCGGCTTCTTGGAAAATCCATGGTCGGTCAGGTGTTTGTAAATCACGTTCCATTGCGCCACCGGCGGCCCGTCGGCGTTGTAGGGAACCGCACCGGTGACGATGTGAAACCCCCTGGCCAACAAGACCTGGTCCACGACTGCCTCCCGACCGACATAATCCGCCCGAAACACCCACGGGTTTCCGGGAGCGGCAGCTTTCGGCGTGATGACGGTGGTGAATGCCTCGACGTTGGGAATCTCTATCTCATAACGGTTGTAACATTCAGTGAAAACCGGTCCACGGCAGGTGATGTATGTCCCTTCATCCGGGAAATTATGGTAAAAGCTGGTGCCGCTGTAGTAAGCACTTTTCCTGAATTTGTCGCCCACGAAACCGGGCGGAGCGGCTTTGGTTTCCTGCACGCTCTGCTCAATAAAATCAGCGATGGGTTTTGGGTTGCGCAGGCTGTGCGGATGATGACCACGACCTTCTTTGATCATCACGGAGATCCGGCCGCCGAACTGTTGATAAATGCTTTCGATGGGCAGCGTAAATTTCACCAAGATGGGATCAATGCTGCCGCAGACGTGAAGCAGCGGCACGTCATTCGTGGCCAGCCCCACGAGTCCGCCCATGATTCCCCAGTTGCCTCCGGGGTTGTCGGCGTAAATGCACGACACTTTGTCCGGATGAGTCGTCGCCCAGACATATGAATATTCTCCGCCCCGGCTCATGCCAATGAATGCCGGCTTCCGGGACAAACCCAGTTTTCCGGTGAGAAACTCATACCAGGCGTCCCATTGTTTGCCCGGCTTCAAATCCTGGCTGGCCGAGATATAAGCCACGCAAAAACCCCGTTTGAGCAGTTCAATTTCGGTTTGGGGCTGGTGATCCCAGTAACAGCCGCGCCAGGACCACGGGTGGCCGGGCGCCGCCAGCTTCGGAACGATCAGGACGCACCGCCGTTGCCCCTTTGCCGGGTCTTTGACCCCATTGCCTTCACCTTCCAAGGACTTGCTGGGCGTGATGGCAAAAGTTTCCGCGTCCATGATAAAATCGTAACGGTCGAACCCGCGCCAGGTGGTTTTCCCGCCAGCCAAGGCAGGTGAAACATTTTGCCCGGATTCATCGGCGGCACGGGCCGTTCCAACCAAGCCGGATGTGCAAATGATGCCAGCCGTCAGCGCGATGATCTTTGCCCAGTGATTCATATTTGCATCTCGATTATTTTTGGAATACCGGCATTTTTTCCTGCCGGATGGTAACACGGATGAAGCCCGCCGCGTGGCGTATGAAGAAAAAATGAAAAAGCGCATGGTTTTGTAATCGCCGAATCCGACCAGGCGGCTTATAAAATTTGAAATGCTTCAGATTTCATCAAGTCGTGCTGGTTCTTCATCTATGTAGCTTTTTTGCACCTCGGCAGTCATCCCCGTTTTAGGGGATGAATGTGACCGATGGACTTTGGGAAATCCTCATCACCGGCTGCACAGAAATGACGCCAAGGGGTGGATCGTCGTCGTCAACCCGGATTCTTTGCTTAAAATCGGGCATTGCAGCAGTTGGCCGCAACCGCCTCCGGGCGGCAGACATCAATACGCGGTTTCGCCGGCCTCATGGAAACTTTCCAACAGCTCTTGAAATCCACAAAAAGTCTGGCATCTTTTCTTTGACAAAGCATACAAATTCAATTCAATAGGGAGCATTCATGAAGCGTCTATTATTCACCGGCTATGGCCTGCTGCTGCTGGCGGGGTGCGCCACGGCGCAGGAACAAACAAATTTCTCCCCGCGCGCGGAAACGGTGTTGCGTTCAGCCTTTCATTTTCTGGCCCGGACGCCCGCCTTCAGCTTGAGCGCGGAGATCTGGCGGGAGCATGTGGATGAGGCAGGCCAAAAAATCCAGTTCAGCCGCACGGTGACGATGGATGTCAAACGTCCGGACCGGCTGCGGCTGGAAATCAGTTCGCCGCTGTCCGCGCGGGGTTTCTGGTATGACGGCAAAACGCTGACGATTTTGGATCGCAAGCACAATTGGTATGGCACCGCCGCCATGCCATCCACGCTGGACCAGACCCTGGACGCGGCGCATGACCATTTTGGCATTGACCTGCCGTTGATTGACCTGGCCATGAGCGACCCTTACCAGAATGCCACGGCCAAGGTGCAGGGCGGCCGGTATTTTGGCGTTTCGCCGGTGCTGGGCGTGCCGTGTCATCACCTGGCCTTCACGCAATCAAATGTGGACTGGCAGGTCTGGATTGAAGACGGCCCGCAGCCGCTGATCCGAAAATTTGTCATCACGCAGAAAAACGAACCAAGCGCGCCGGAATTCACGGCCTTGATCACACGCTGGAATGTGACCGACCGCATTGCCGATTCTGATTTTGTTTTTGAGCGGCCCAAGGACGCGTCAAAAATTGAAATGCGGAAGGATGAATCCGGCAGCGGCAGCGTGAAATAACAGGACGCCTATGAAATTTCCCATCCTCAATCGAATTGCTTGTTCCGTGCTGTTGCTGGCCGTTGGAACGTTTTGCCCGGCCCTTCACGCCGCCGACTGGGGCAGTCTGCGCGGGAACAACCGCAGCACTCCGGCGCCATCGGCGCCGCGCGCGCAACCGCAGGCAAATCGGGCACCGCAGCCAAGCCATGCGCCGCAACCGGGGATTCGCCCGGAACCGCAGCCAGTGGTTCGCACGCCGGAACCACGTCGTGACACCCAGCCCTCGCGCTCGCGGGAGCAGCCACACGTCGTTGACCGCGTCCAGCCCCGCCCGGTGGTGGTGGATCGCACGCACACCGGGGAAGTGGACCGCCGACGGATGGACATTGACGAAGATCGTCGCCAATCCTATTTCTGGTCCGATTTTCACGCCGGGATGCGGATTGACCGGTTGCCGGACGGCTATCGTCGCATTGGCATCCGGGGCCATGACTTTTTCTATTATGAAGGGGTTTATTATGATAATGGACCGGCGGGCTATGTGATTGTCGCTCCGCCAACGGATGCGAGCATCCCCGACTTGCCGCTGGGCGCGGAAACATTGCAGGTGGGTGACACCGTTTATTATTATGCGGCGGGCGCCTTCTACGTTCAGCAACCGGATGGCAGCTTTGTCGTGGCGGCCGCGCCGATGGGAGTGACCGTGGCCCTGCTGCCGCCGGACGCGACCTCGGTCGTCATCAATGGCATTGGTTATTTTTTGGCTGATGGGGTCTATTATCAGCCGGTGATGCAAAATGGCGTGACTGCTTACCTCACCGTCCCGCCGCCGTAACGCCGGGCCAGCACGGGGCAAATTAAAAGCCGATCAGAGCCTCCTCGCACCGGCTGCTGCAAAGCCCAAACCGTGTGAAGGTTGACGCGGGCCGGCATCGGTGAATACTCTTCGCCCTCGATCACAACCATTATGCGCTTCCCCCAACTGGCTTCGATTTTCACCGGCGCGCTGCTCGCGGGCGTCAATTCATTGTTTGCGGCGGATGCCGTTGCGTCCTTTCCCGTGAACATCACGGTGGACGCGGGCAAGTCCGCCGGCGAGCTGACGCCGATCTGGCGTTTCTTCGGCTACGACGAGGCGGATTACACCTACCTGAAGGACGGCAAGAAGCTGCTCGGTGAACTCGGCCAGCTCGGCGGGCCGCAGGTTTTCATCCGCTGCCATCATCTATTGACCAGCGGCGACGGCGCGTATGCGTTGAAGTGGAGTTCGACCAGCGCCTACAAGGAAGATACGAATGGCACGCCGGTTTATGACTGGACGATCAACGACCGGATCTTCGACACCTATCTGGAACGCGGATTGAAACCTTACGTCCAGCTCGGTTTCATGCCGGAGGCGCTCACCACACATCCGCAAAATTACCCGCACCACCCGCCGGTGAACGAACGCGCGCCCGCCGACGCCGGCCAGGCCTATCCGCCGAAAGATTATGCCAAGTGGGGCGAGCTGGCGCATCAATGGACGAAACATTGCGTGGAAAAATATGGCCGGGCCGAGGTGCGGCAATGGTATTGGGAAGTCTGGAACGAGCCGAACATCATGTATTGGCACGGCTCGCCCGCCGATTACTTCAAGCTTTACGATTATGCGGTGGACGGCGTGCGCCGCGCGCTGCCGGACGCGCGGGTCGGCGGACCGGAAACCGCCGGCGGTCCCGGCGGGAAATTTCTCCGCGAATTTCTGGAGCATTGCGCGCACGGCACGAATTGCGTCACCGGCAAGATTGGTTCGCCGCTGGACTTCGTTTCCTTCCACGCCAAAGGCTCGCCCGTTTTCATCAACGACCACGTCCGCATGGGCATGGCAAGTCAGTTCAAGGACATGGACGACGCCTTCGCCGTCATCGCCTCGGTTCCCGAATACAAAAACACGCCCGTCATCATCGGCGAATCCGATCCCGAAGGCTGCGCCGCGTGCCGCGAGCCGAATGACGCCTATCGCAACGGCACGATGTATTCCAGCTACACCGCCGCCAGTTTTCCGCGCGAATACGAGCTGGCCGCCCGGCATGGCGTGAATCTCGCAGGCGCGCTGACGTGGGCGTTTGAATTTGAAGACCAGCCGCCGTTCGCCGGCTTCCGCGCGCTGGCCAGCGACGGACTGGATTTGCCGGTGCTGAACGTGTTCCGCCTGTTCGCCAAAATGAGCGGCCGGCGCGTCGCCGTCACCAGCAGCGCCGGGCTGGATGCGCAGACAATTCTCAAATCCGGCGTGCGCGGCAGTCCCGACGTGTCCGCGCTCGCCAGCCTCGACCAGGGAAAACTCGCCGTGCTGCTCTGGCATTATCACGATGACGATGTGCCCGGCCTGGACGCGAAGCTGGAACTGAATCTGACCGGCCTTGCCCTGCCCGACGGACCGGTGAAGGTTCAGCAGTTTCGGATTGACGCCGACCACAGCAATTCCTATGAGGCCTGGAAACGCCTGGGCGAACCGATGCAGCCGTCGGCGGAGCAATACGCGAAACTGGAGGCCGCCGGCAAACTGGCCGGATTGGATCAGCCGAAAAGTCTGCGGGTGCGCCAAGGCGCGGCAACAGTCAGCTTGAACCTGCCGCGCCAGGCCGTCACGCTGCTGCTGCTGACTTGGAAACCATGATAACGGATGAGGGAATGAGCAAGCGCCGGGGTGAGGTGTTTCAAATTCTAAATCTTCATTTTTTTATTTAGTGTGTTGGTTGTTAGTTACCCGAACTAGGCAACTAAATCGGCAACTTTTATTCCGGCTTTAGTGGAATCTCACTCTTTTTGGAATATTTTTTCACCTTGGATGCCAGCCTGCAGCCGCCCGATAGAAAAACCCATAAAAACAAGGGAAAATGGCGTTTCCAGAATACTGCGGAGGCATTTCTTAATACTGCAAAACGGTTTCTTAGTATTGAGAAACTATTTCTTAATACTAAGAAATGGCCCCGGGGACCAAAAGTTCGGGCCAAATGTCCTGTTTATTGACACCGCCAGACCTGGGCCGGCTTCGTTTTCACTCCCCCTGCATATATCATATATAATATGGCAGCACTCCCGCCTTCAGAGCCGGTCTGAAAATCCCGGAGCGCGACCGGGTCGTCCTCGACCAGCCGCAGCCGGTCTCGAATTTTCGGCGCGTTGAGGCGCTGGCCAGAGCCGGAACCCGCCGATGCCGCAGAAGAGGTCAATGAAGTGCAAGGCGGGGCCTTGATCCAACTTTGTAGCGGCGCTCTGTGAGCGCCGTTCCGGTTCCGGGCGGTCACAGACCGCCGCTACAGAATACGGCGGGTGTCTTCACGCAGCATCGGAGCGCCGGTCTCCGACCCGGCGGGTTCCGGGCGACGGGCATCAACACGCCGGATCGGAACCGGCGCTCCTTTGATTTCCCGCTCACGCGTCCACTCCTTTGCACAATTCCGCCGTGGTGAAACAAAGCGCCTGGGCGAGCTTGGCGACGTTTTTGATGCCGGGATTGCGCAGGCCGCGCTCGATGCCGCTGATGTAGGTGGCATCGAGTCCGGCGCGTTCGGCGAGTTTTTCCTGGGTGAGTTCGCGGGCTTCGCGTCGTTTGCGGACGTTCAGCCCGAGTTTGGCGAGGACAGAGTCACGTTTCGGCATGACTCATCGTCCATGCTAAAACGGGTGCGGAGTCTATGGACTATCAGCCAGGTTGAAGGGAATGGTTTTGCCGCGATGACCCTCACCTGTCCTGCGGAGGTCATTTCAGCCAGTTGATTTTGATTTCCTTTTCGAGCGGCTTGAATTCCGGGTCGCTGGTGACGAGGTCGGCTTTCTTTTCCCTGGCCAGCGCGGCGGCAAAGGCGGCGGCCAGGCTCAATTTGAACCGGGCCTTGAACCCGGCGGCCAGGTCGGCCAGCCGGCGGGTCGCGGGATGGAATTCAATGGGCAGGCTCGTCAGGATGGTGGCGGCCCGGTGCAGCAGTTTCTTGACGAGAACCGCCCCTTCCTCGCCCCGGAAAAAGGCCAGCAGCGCGTGTGAGTCGAGAACGGCGGCGGCCATTTACCTGTCCTCCAGTTCCCGTTCCTCGCGTTTGTGCTCCGCCCATTCCTCGGCCAGCGGCTTGGCGCCGGGCTTGCGTTTGAGCAGGCCGTAGCCGCGCTTAATCGCCCAGCGGGTGACGGGTTTCAGGAGAATGCCGTCGGGTGTGGCCTCCACGATGGCCTTGGTGCCGTCCTCGATGTGGAATTGTTTGCGCAGCCGCAAAGGAATCACCACCTGGCCCTTGGTGGTGAACCAGACCGCCTTGGTGGTTTCGGTCGTATTCATGTTCCAAACATGACAAAAAATAGTCCGTCAACAGCCATTTGTAGGAATTGAAATTTTATTCCTACTTTTATCGAAAGCCGTCCGTTGCCGCCGGCGCGGCGTCCGCCCCCCATCGTATTCCGGCGCGGCGCGGCAGTCGTTCCCGACAACAGCGTCCGTGATTCAATAGCTCATGCGATCGAGCTTCACCTTGCCCCGGAAAATCCAGTAGATGCACACCGTGTAGGCGATCACCAGCGGCACGCCGATACAGGCGATGACGAGCATGATGCCCAAGGTCTTCGGCGACGAGGCGGCGTTGTAAATGTCCAGGCTGTTTTCAGGATCCGGCAGGCTGTAAATCAGATTTGGAAAAATGTTCAGCGCGAACAGGGCCATCAGCGTGACCATCGTGGCGCACGACGAAAGGAACGCCTTGCCGTCGTTGCCACGGTGGAATTCGCGCGGGATGTTGGCGATGGCCAGCATGTTCGCCAGCGCCACGCTGAAGAGCCACGGATTTTCGCGCACACGCGCGGCCATGTGCGGCACGAACAGCAGCGTGGCCATCGTCAGCGTCACGGCGCAGATGACAAAGAAAATGATGCAGCGCATCGCCCAGACGCGCAGCTTGTCATGCAGTTCGCCCTCCGTCTTCATCACGCCGTAAATCGCGCCGTGCATCATGAACAGCGCCACCGTCGTCACGCCGACGAGCAGCGGATACGGCGTCAGCAGGCCGAGAAAGGTGCCGGCGAATTCGCCGCGGGCGTCCACCGGCACGCCCCACGCGATGTTGCCGAGCGCCGTGCCAATGAGCAGGGACGATACAATGCTGCCGATGGAAAAACTCACGTCCCACATTTGCCGCCACCAGCGTTCGGGACGCTTGCTGCGAAATTCAATCGCCACCGCGCGGAAAATCAACGCCGCGAGCAGCAGCATCAGCGCCAGGTAGAAACCGGAGAACGCCGTGGCATACACATTTGGAAACGCGGCGAACAGCGCGCCGCCGCCGGTGACGAGCCAGACTTCGTTGCCGTCCCAGACCGGGCCGATGGAATTGAGCATGACGCGGCGTTCTTCATCCTTGTTCGTGAACAGATGCAGCGCGCCGATGCCGAGGTCGAAGCCGTCGAGCACGGCGTAGCCGGTCAGCAAAACGCCGACGAGGATGAACCAGATGGTGTTTAGATCGAGGTGCATGGCAGGTTTAATTTTTGGTGGGCAGCGCAAGTTTGCCGGACGGAATCAAATCATCCTCGTGCGGCCCGTGCTGGATTTTGTCGTTGAGCAGGTAAATAAAGACGGCGAACAGCAGCGAATAAATCAGCGTGAACAAAATGAGCGAGGACAAAACGACGTTCGCCCTCACCACGGCGGACAGGCCGGCGGGCGTGCGCATCACGCCATAGACGATCCACGGCTGCCGCCCGACTTCGGCGGCGAACCAGCCGAGCTGGTTGGCGAGCTGCGGGCCGAGCACGGAGAAGACCAGAATCCACAGCAGCCAGCGGCGTTCGTGCAAGGTGCCTTTGCGGAAATATAAAAAGCCCAGCGCCGCGACGGCAACCAGGGTGAAACCGATGCCGACCATGCCGTGAAAAAACAGGAATGACGCCGTGACCGGTGGACGATCTTCCGGCTTGAACTCGTTCAGCCCGATGACCGGCGTGTGAAAATCGTTGTGCGTGAGAAAGCTCAACATTCCCGGCGCGGAGAGGCCGACGACCTTTTCATTTTTCTCGTCCGGCCAGCCCGCGAGAACCAACGGCGCGTTGGAAGTGGTTTCGTAAAGCCCCTCGAACGCGGCGAGCTTGGCCGGCTGATTTTTTTCCAAACCCTGCGCGCTCTTGTGGCCGGTGACGGCTTGCAGCAGGGTCGAGACGAGCGCCATGGTCAGGCCGACTTTCAGCGACTTGCGCGCAAATTCGAGATGTTTCCCTTTGAGCAAATACCACGCGCTGACGCTCACCACGAGAAATGCGCCGGCACACCACGCGCCGCAAATCGTATGGAACAAACGGTCCAGCATCGAGGGATTGAAAACGAGCTGCCAGAAGTCGGTGATTTCCGCCCGCGCGTGCAGGCCTTCGCCGACGATGTGATAGCCAGCGGGCGTCTGCATCCAGGAATTCGCCACGACGATCCACACCGCGCTGAAATGCGCGCCGAGCGCCACCATGCAGGTCGAGAAGAAGTGCGTTTTGCGGCCGACCTTGTCCCAGCCAAACAGCAGCACCGCGAGAAAACCGGATTCGAGAAAGAAGGCGAAAATGCCTTCCGCCGCCAGCGCGCTGCCAAAAACGTCGCCGACAAAGCGCGAATACGTCGCCCAGTTCGTGCCAAATTCAAACTCCATCACGATGCCCGTCGCCACGCCGATGGCGAAAGTGAGCGCGAAGACTTTCGTCCAGAACCTCGCCATCTGATGATAAAGCGTGTTGCCGGTCTTGAGCCATAGTCCTTCCATCAGCACGAGCATGATGCCCAGCCCGATGCTCAACGGCGGGTAGATGTAGTGGAACGCAATGGTCGCGCCGAACTGAATTCGTGACAAAGTTAAGACATCCATAAAATTTTTAATCTGTCAAAGGCCGTTCCCCAACCGTGCCAGTTTTTGGCCAGCGCCGGCAAGTGTGTTCTCAATGTATCGGCCGGAGGCAATCCGCACAGACCATCCGCGACCGTGCCGTGCTTGAAAAAATCAGCGTCGGCACACCTTGAAACTCCAGGCGTTGTGCCAACTGGAACGCCTCGGCTGCGTTGATTTTGACGAATTTGATTTGGTTGGTCAACATCCCAGCCAGTTCAGCCCACATGAGCGACAACCTTTGGCTTGGTCCACACCACGACGCGATGGTGCGTTTCGCTGTCTCGTAAGATTTCCCGGCATGGCGCGGAGAATAATCACCCACAAAATCTTTGGCGGGTTTTCTGCCACCCTGCATGGCAGGGTAAAATCAGGGGAACGATCAGCCCAGGGCGGCGCTCGTGGATTCGCCCGCCCCGGGCTGATGTCTTTGGGGCTTTCAGCCCTGCCTGATTCGACTTTTAGGAACGAATGACCGAAACAACCGCTGAAATCTTTCGATCTCCGCCCGAACGTCTTCCCCGCTCACGACGGCTGAAATCGCACACAGACCGTCCGCGCCCGCCCGAATGACCTCCGGTGCATTGGCCAGATTGATTCCGCCGATGGCGATGAGCGGAATTTTTACTGCGCGCTTGATCTGCCGGATCAACTGCATTCCGGCGGGCGGGCCGGCGTCCGCTTTGGTTTGCGTGATGAATATCGGGGAGACGCCCAAGTAATCCGCCCCCGCCGCTTCGGCCTGCCGGGCTTCGGCGAGGGAGTGGACGGTCAGGCCGATTATTTTTCCTTTACCCAGCAATTTCCGGGCAGCCGGGAACGGCAGGTCGGCCTGGCCCAGATGAACGCCATCGGCCTGAACCGCCAGCGCAATGTCCACCCGGTCATTGACCAGGAAAAGCGTCCGGCGGCAGAGCTTCCGCAAGACCAGAGCCTCGGCAAACAGTTCCGAGGTGGAGGCGTCCGGGCGGCGATATTGAACCGCTTCCACCCCGGCGGCGACGGCGTTTTGCACATCGCAGACATTGCCGGCCCGGCTTAAATTTTTATCCGTGATGAAGTAATACCCGTTCATGCCTCGAGGCGTTGCATGCTTTCGATGGTTGGCCGGTCCAGATTGTAGAGGCAGTCAAACAACGCGGTTTTGAACGACGCCGGGCCGCGTGATTTTTCTGCGGCCAGTTCCGCCGCAATTCCGTAGCAAGCCAGCGCGGCCGCCGCCGCCCGACGATAATCCGATTCAACCGCCGCAAAGGTGCCGATGACGGACGCCGCCATGCAGCCGGTGCCAACTACGCTTGTCATCCGGACATCCCCATTGTGGACGCGATAAATTCCCCGGGCATCGGCCACAATATCCGTTTTGCCGGTGATCACCACCGTGGCCAGGCGGCGCACCGCGAGCGTTTGTGCCAGCAACTCCAAATCCGTCCCAACTTCGGTGGCATCCACGCCTTTGGTGCGGATGTCGGCTCCGCTGACGCGGGCAATTTCGGAGGCGTTGCCCTTGATGACATTGATTTTGACCTGGTCCAGCAACTCGAACACCTTGCGGTCGCGCAATTCCGTGGCCCCGGCACCACACACGTCCAGCACGACCGGGATGCCTTTCTGGTTGGCGCTGGCCGCCGCCAGTTTCATCGCCTCCACAAAATCGCCGGTCAACGTGCCGATGTTCAGCACCAGGGCGGAAGCCATCCGCGCCATGTCAGCCGCCTCCTCCGGCGCATGGGCCATGACGGGTGACGCGCCGAGGGTTTTGACAATTTGAGCACAGTCGTAAATCGTCACCCAGTTCGTCAAGTGATGCACCACCGGAGCTTCCCGGCGCACCTTTTGCAACAAATCGTATGCCTGTAAATTCGGGTTCATAAGCTGGGTCAAGGAGCTGGAGCCGGTTCGGATGAATTCAACGTTTTTCAGCCAGAATCTGCACGACGGCGGCCCGGCCCGTGTGGCCGCTGCCTTCGATCACGTCGCGTTCCAATTCGCGGGCGATGAGAAATTCGAGACCGGCCAAATCTTCACGCAAGCCGGCCAAGGTCATCAGCAATTCCGGCGCTTTCGGCCCGCCGGTGGCGAACGCCAGTTGCGCCGGCGTGTAAGCTTCGAGGATGAAAACACCGCCGGGCTGAAGCCCGGTCACCACGTCCCGGTGAATCCGGCGACGCAACGCCGGTGGCAGATGCGCATAGATGGCGACGATTCCCGTCCACGCGCCGGCGGCGATGGAATAATTTGCGAGATCGGCCACGGTGGTTTCGATTTTCACACCGCATGTGCCAGCCAGTCGGCGGGCTTTGGCCAGGCCGACTTCCGATTGATCCACCGCCGTCACCCGATGACCGAGCGTGGCGAGGTGAACGGCGTTGCGGCCTTCGCCTTCGGCCAGGCACAACCCCGGTCCGGGGAAAATTTGCGGCGCAACTTCCGCCACAAAAGCATTGGGCGCTTCGCCATAAACATGACTGGCCACAGCGTAGCGTTCGTTCCAAAAAGTGGCGTTCATACGATGAAATAAGATCTAAGCAATGCCGCCGTTGACGCGCAAGTTCTGGCCGGTGACCCAGCCGGCCGCGTCCGATGCGAGGAAGGCCACCATGTCGGCGATTTCCCCCGGCTGGCCGAGCCGTCCAAACGCGGACGCCTGCGCGAATTTTTGGATCTGTTCCGCCGTTTTGCCGGCCTTGAATAATTTGGTTTCCGTCGGGCCGGGGGAAATGACATTGACGGTGATGCCGCGCGGGCCGAGTTCCCCGGCGAGCGAGCGGGTCAGTTGTTCCACCGCGCCCTTGGTGGCGACGTAAGCCGCGTAGTTCGGCATCATCCGTGCCGTCGTGGAACTGGATACATTGATGATGCGCCCGCCGTCGGCCAGGCGCGTGGCGGCCTGCTGGCAGGCAAAGAATGTTCCCTTCACGTTGACAGCAAAAATGCGGTCGAACTCCGCCTCGGTCACTGCGCTGACCGGCTTGGTGAACATGAGTCCGGCGTTGTTGACCAGGATGTCCAGTTTCCCGAACCGGGCGATGGTTTCATCAAACAACCGGCTGACTTCGGACACGCATCCAACATCGGCCTGGACGGCAAACGCCTTTCCGCCGGCGGATTCAATTTCGCTCACGAGCTTGCGCGCATCGTCCGCATTGCGCTCAAAGTTGACGACCACGGCGGCACCTTCCCGGCTCAAACGTCCGGCAATCGCGCGCCCGATGCCGCGCGATGCACCGGTGACCAGCGCGACTTTTTCTTTCAGAGAATTGTTCATGCGGCGAAGATATTAAATCTTCCCGGCGCTGGCGATTCGTTTGACAAACCGTTGCCAGGCTGTAACCTTGCGCTATTCGGGTAGCAGCACGTTTCTTCAGCGGGGTTCCCCACCCCCACCTCCTTGGCGTCTGCTGCCCGGATTTTTTGAGTTGCAAAGTTTCTCCTTAAACCTTGACGCCGCTGGAAACCTTTTTTAAGGTATTGCCCCCCTTCGCGGGGGTGTAGCTCAATTGGTTAGAGCGCTGCCCTGTCACGGCAGAGGTTACGGGTTCGAACCCCGCCACTCCCGCCATTCTTTGTTTTCTGTAAAGGATCTGGTCACTTGTCGGAACCCCTGCAAAACCGGGCAATTTAACAGCAATAATCGCTCATCTTTGCAAATGGTGTTCTCAATAAGCCTTTCTTTTCCTTCTAATCTGCTGGCAACGGCACTGAGCCGAATCGCCAACCGGAAACCATTTCAGTGCTGCTGGCAACCATCCAACCCGCGCCATTGTCGCGGAAGGCTTGGCGGCATGACAATCTTTCTCGCCGACGGACGGAAGGCCGTTTTGATTTCCGCCAGAAGCGTTCGCGCGGTCTGGCCGTGCGTTTTGACTGCCTGCATCACCGCGAATAAATCCCTGAAGCAGCTTGCCGATGTTCTTAATAATTTTGCCGCGCGGACTTCCCGGCAGCGAATGGCAAACACGGATGTCCAGGCGCTCCGCCATGTTGAATTCAAATTCACCCCGCGAATCCGGTGTTTTCCCGCCCAACAGCTTTCCAGCCGCCACGATCCGTTTCCGAGATAGTATCCACGACGGGGCAAACCAACATCTTTGGCGGTCTTGTTGAACAGCCGACGAATATCGTCCTGCCGGTGGCCATCGGCGTCCGCCAGGGCAAAATTCAAAATCCTTTCTGACCGGCAGCCGCATCCGGCAAGAACTGGCCACGACACACGGGCCGGTCTTGCAGAAATTCTTTTCCTGTCCGGCTGGGCACTGCCATTAACCCGGGCTTGGCCAGCCGCAAGGCAGTGGCTCAGTCTGAATTTATTAAAACAAAAATTGACGGAAATGTCCGCAATCGGGTAATGCTGCCAAATGAAAGAGGATACGCTGGTCATCATCAAACCGGATTCGTTCTGGCGCAACTTAAACCGGCAGGTTGAATCCCGCATAAAAGCATTAGGATTAAAAGTGGTGGCGGAATGCACACTCCGTGAAGGCCGGAATCTTCCGGAAGAAAAGTGGATGGACTTTTATTTTCCTGCCATCGGGGACAGACCCGCCTGTCTGGAAGGAACGGCTAAATATATGTCTTACGGTCCTGTCACGGTCATTCACTTAAGGGGGGATGACGCCATTCAGAAGGTTCGCAAGGCCGTGGGAGCAACCAGACCGTGGCAGGCTGATAAAGGAACAATTCGCAGAGACTTCTGGGAGGGTGCCGAGGAAGCGAATGCTGTGTTCAGACCTAAATTCCAGCATCCGGGTGATGACAAATTTCTGTTTAATATGATTCACGCCTCGGATTCCGGGAAGAGTTTTGCACGAGAAGTCCTCTTTTTTGACAAGCTTCTGCCTGTGAATATATGACGTTGAGACGTGCAAGTGTTTCTATTTGCCAGAAACGACTGCCTTGCGTGCGTCCATGCACTGTGCAGGCCGAATCAACTTGCGGTGCGATAGTGACTGCGGCTAAATCGCGGGCATGAAATCGCTTACTGAACACCTTTGGTTCGAAGTGCCTGGGCGGCGCGGTTTTGTGAACCTCACCGACACGGTGGAACAACTGGTCGCCAAAAGCGGGGTGCAGGAGGGTTTGTGCCTCGTCAATGCCATGCACATCACCGCCAGTGTCTTTATCAACGATGCGGAGGACGGCCTGCTGCAGGACTACGAGTGCTGGCTGGAAAAGCTCGCGCCCCATGCGCCGACAAAAAATTACCGGCACAACCTCACCGGCGAGGACAATGCCGACGCGCACTTGAAACGACAGGTCATGGGCCGCGAAGTCGTCGTGGCCATCACGAAGGGCCGGTTGGATTTCGGCCCGTGGGAACAGATTTTCTACGGCGAATTCGACGGCAACCGCCGCAAGCGTGTGCTGGTGAAAATCATCGGTGAATGACCCAAAAGGCGCGGCTGTTCTTTTGCCAACTCCTCAACAATGGCCCGCCAATGCCACGGCTGGCACCGGTGATGATGGCCACCTTGTTAGCAAATGGTGAATCCAGGTTAATGCTCCCGCTTTAAGTCCGACGCCGACGAGCATCAAGTCGCGCCTTTTAGCCGTCAAGGTTTGATCTTCTGGCGGTTTGGGGTCCTGGCGCGACCGGCTCAAAGCAGCACCGCCGCCAGCGTGAAATAGAACAGCAGCGTGAAGATGTCGGTGAGTGCGAGAGTCAGCGGCCCGGCGGCAATCTTGGGGTCGAGCTTGAAGGCGTGCAGCAGCGAGGGAACGGTCAGCCCGAAGAAACAGGCCGCGCAGAGCGCCAGCGAAATGCTTCCGCCAATCGCCACGGCGGCCAGTCCCGTGCCGCGCCAAACCCACACAATGATGCCGACCACCGTGCCGCAAGCCGTCCCCAGCAGCAGCGCGGTTCCGCCCTCGCGCCGAAAGGCGCTGGCATACCAGCGATACGTCGGCGGCATCACCCGCAACGTCTGAATGGTCACTGACATGGATTGAATGCCCACGCTATCCGCCAGTCCCAACACCATCGTCAGAAAAAACGCAAGCACGATGCTCTTTGCCAAAGTGACTTCATAAGCGCTTGCCAGCAGGGCGCAGGCCGTGCCGCTGACAATGGTCGCCAGCAGCCACGGAAACCTAAATTGAAACGCCCGCAGCGGCGACGCCTCGCGGATCTGCGCGACGTGAAAACCGATGGACTCAAACAGCGCATCCGTCTGCTCCGGCTCCGCGACATCCAATGTTTCGTCCGTAAGCAAGCCCACATCCACGACGCCAACGATCCGCCGCTGCTCATCCACCACCGGAAAGGCCAGAAACTTGTGCAGGACGAAAGCCTCGCACGCCTCCATCACCGTCGCGGTCTGCGGAATGGCCACCACGCGCGCAATCATCACATCCGCCAGCCGTTGTTCCAGCGCCGCAGTCAGCAACCGGCGGGTTGGCAGCACTCCGACCAGCCGTTCGTCGGCGTCCACGACATAAAAATAGACAATCTTCTCGCCCACGCCGCGCTGCCGGATCGTATCCAGAGCCTGCTGCACGGTGAAATCTTCGCGCAGTTTCGCCACGTCCTTGCGTGCGACCGCCAACACCGGTTGCAACAGATGGTTGATTTCAGATGTCATCGGACTCATGTTAACAAAAGTGGATGCCGCCTCCAGCTTTGTGTCTGAAATGCGGTGGTCAACGATGATTGTGGACGCTTGCCGGTGGAGCCGGTCTTCAATCCCGACATAAAAATGTGGTGGAAGTCCAGTTGGCTTGGTTGTCCTCTTCGCCTTCAACCCGCATGCGCCGGCATTTTTTCAGGGGTGCGGCTTCAGGTAAACATCGTAAATCATCTTCAAAGTGATGAGGCCGACCATCGCAAGAAAAACAGGGCGGATGAATCTGGTGCCGCGCGTCACCACCATTTTGCTCCCCGCCCGCGCACCGAGCCACTGGCCCGCGCCCATGATGAGGCCGGCGGCGAACCAGACTTTTTGCGCCAGCAGGAACAGGACGAGCGAGGCGATGTTGCTCGCGCAGTTCAGCGCCTTGGTGTTCGCGGTGGCCCGCGCCATGTTGAAACCCAGTCCGAGCATGAACGCCAGCGCCAGAAACGTCCCCGTGCCCGGCCCCAGAAATCCGTCATAAACACCAAGGCCGAAGGCGCAGACAAAATCAAACTTCAGCCGTGAGATGCGCGGATGGATGTCCTGCTCGCCGAGTTGCGGGCGCAGCCAGACGAAGATTGCCACGGCGAACAGCAGGAAGGGCAGGAGGTGCTTCAGCAGGCTGGCATCGAACTGCTGGACGAGAAAACTTCCAAACAGGGAGCCAAGAAACGCGAGCAGACATGCCCGGCGGACTTCCCGCCAGTTCAACGTCCCGGCGCGGGCGAAGTTAAATGTCGCGCTGGTGGAGCCGAAACTGGCCTGTAATTTGTTCGTGCCAAGCGCAAGCACCGGGTCGGGACAAAAACTGAGCAGCACCGGCAAGGTGACGAGTCCGCCACCGCCCGCGACCGAGTCAACGAACCCTGCCGTCAGCCCGGTGATAAACAACAGGCCGATTTGCCACCATTCAATCATCCGGCAAGTCTAGCGATGCCGGATCAAAGGGCAAATTCACACACAATCCCGCAACCGGTTGCTCCCCGGACAGACGGTGGCGTCGGGGCTGACTGGTTGGATGTTCGTCTGGTGGAGCTAATGTCCAAATCTTTCCACGTTGCTCGCGCGCCCCTTCCACACCACATCGAACCTGCCGAACTGGTTCATGACTTCAAGGCATTCGGCCGCCAGCGCGAACATCCGCCGGCTGCTGGGATATTTTTTGAAAATCACATTTTTCACCACCAGCCGGTTGCGGACGATGGTCGAGTCCGTTTCGATGACGAGCGACAACACCTTCAAGCTGATGGCCTGTGACCGGAACCAGCCGACCGCCTCGTCCAACGCCAGCTTCAAGGAATTAAACTCGGCCTCGTTGTTCGTGCCGTGGCCGAAATCAACCCGGTTGCATCCGGCCACCTGTTTGCCGCCGAACCAGACCTGAAACGAGCCGTATTTCTGGCCGGGGTTGCCGAGGCAGCCGCCGTCAAAAAAAATTTCCACCTTGCCGGAAGTTTCGACCGGCGGCGGCTTGACCTTCGGCGCATCGCCAAAAAGGCTCATGGTCTGGTGTTCACATTTGTTCTCTTCCAAGCGCATATGTCAATCGGGCGGTTGGCCGCCCCCGCCAAGTTTGCATCCACAAACTGGAACAAACAATCCTGACGAGATCACGAAGGAGGGTGAGTCTTGGTTCGTGGCTGCTTGCATTTGCACGGGCGGCTTCCATGCCAGGCGCCTGCCGAAGGATCTGGCGAACCGGAGGTGCGGGCATCTTTGACGCATCTGGCGGCGCAATGAAATATATATGTCGGCCAGCATCCAAAACCAGGCTTTGAATGCGTTACTGTCTCTTTACCGGCATGCGCTGGGGCGGTCGAGGTTCCGGCGGTGAACCATCACCGTTGTTTTTGTGTGACGAGTCAAACGGCGGCGGCCTCTCTGCGCGTGCCACACCTCCAGCATTTGCTGAACTGACTTTCCAATTTCTCGCCGCAGCGCGAACAGACCCACGCGGCTCCCGTGGCGGTCGGGTGATGCCATTCGGCCATGAGGGCAACCGCATCAATGAAGTTTTCATCTTCAACCCACAGCTCCGCTTGGAATGGCAGCGTGGGAATCGTGTTTGCCATCTGCTCGTTGTTCTCCACACAACAGATGCCCGCCTGCTGCAAGATGTTCTTGAGCAAACCCACTTCGGCGGTGCCGGGTGAACTGAACAGGCGTTTCATAATTTTCTCCGGGTCAACCTAGCACACTTCTTCGAGTCCCGCTGGCGCAGCCCTCGCCTGGAGACTCGATTAAGCCACAGCAACCGCGTAGCATCTTGCCGACGACGACAATGCCTTCTGAACCAACTGAACCGCCCGCACAAATCACCAGTGCTCCCCAAGACGGAACGGGGAAATCCCCGCGCGCGGGCGGCGTGACCTGGCGCGACACGTTCGCCGCGCTGAAACATCGCAATTTCCGGCTGTTCTTCGTCGGCCAGCTCGTGTCGCTGATCGGTACCTGGATGCAGACCACCGCGCAAGGCTGGCTGGTTTATCAGTTGACCGGCTCCAAGGTGCTGCTGGGCACCGTGGCCGCCGTCGGGTCGCTGCCCCTGCTGCTGCTCTCCCTCTGGGGCGGCTCCGTGGCCGACCGGCATTCCAAGCGCACCGCCCTCTTCTACACCCAGACCGGGATGATGCTGACGGCCTTCGTGTTCGCGACGCTGGTGGGAAGCGGACACATCCAGCCGTGGCACATCCTGGTCCTGGCGGCGCTGGGCGGCGTGGCGATGGCTTTTGACATGCCCGCCCGGCAGTCGTTCATGGTGGAAATGACCAGCCACGAAGACCTGATGAATGCGGTGTCGCTGAACAGTTCCATCTTCAACGGGGCGCGGGTTGTCGGCCCTGCCGTGGCGGGTTTCCTCATGGCACATGTGGGCATGGCGTGGTGCTTCCTCCTGAACGGCTTCAGTTTCATCGCGGTCATCGCCGGCATGGCCATGATGCGCCTGCCCAAGTTTGTGCCCCCGGAAAAACCCCTCTCAACGGGACGGCATATTCTTGAAGGCTTCAACTATGTGGCCGGTCATCGCCGGGTGCGCATGCTGCTGCTGCTTTTTGCTGTGGTGGGAATCTTTGGCTGGTCGTATGCGGTGCTGCTGCCCGCCTACGCAACCGACATTCTGCATGTCGGTGAGGGTGGTTATGGCGTTTTGCTCAGCGCCAACGGCTTCGGGGCGCTGGTGGGGGCGCTGACAGTGGCCACTGGGGGCAGACGCATCCGGCCACGGCTGCTGATCCTCGGCGGACTGTGGTTGTTCTCGGCTATGCTGGTGCTGCTGGCGGTTGTGCGCTGGTATCCGCTGGTGCTGGCGTGCTTGGCTGTGGGCGGCTGGGGAATGCTGATCTATTATTCGACGACCAACACGCTCATCCAAGGCAGCGTGTCGAATGCGATGCGCGGGCGGGTGATGGGCATCTGGGCGTTGGTCTTCGGCGGCATGATGCCCGTGGGCGGCCTTGAATCCGGCTTCCTGTCACACGCCGTGGGCGTGCCATGGACCATCACCGTGGGGGCGATCATATGCGCCGGAGCCGGGCTGGTGACGTGGTGGGCCGTGCACCAAAACCCACCAGCTCCCGATTGATTGCCCAATTCAACGCTCGCCCGCGACCATGTTTCCGGCCCGGTTGCGTTTTGGCGTGACGCGCGTTCAGGCAAAACGAGAGCACAGGCATTTGACGTCGTTCACACTGCCGCACAGCCGTTATACAGAGCCGGCGGGGGACATCCGTTTTTTGGGGGTTCAACGCAACACCTCATTGTCTTCGGCCAGCGCGCCGGCGGCGGGGGACATCCGTTTTTTGGGGGTTCAACGCAACCGGAAGAACTGAGCGGGCGCGGTGTTGCTGAACAGGAAGGAGATGGCCGGCACGCCGCCGGTGGCCGGCATCCACGGGCCCGCCAGGTTGGTGGCCGTCTGTAACATGAAGTTTGTCCCGGCCGAGGCGGGCCACAGCACGATGAACTGTCCGCCGCCGGTGCCGACGGTGAGCGGCGGAAAGTTGGTGGTGACGATATTAAGTGAAAGCGGCTGGTCGTAGCTGCCGCCCAGACTGTCCGCAGCTTCCACTGTGAAACTGAAGGCGCCGCTGGCCGCGAGCGTGCCGGAAAGCAGGCCGTTGACAGACAGGCTCAGGTTCGACGGCAGGCTGCCGGACACCACCGACCAATGGTAGGGCGCACCGCCAAAGGGCACGCCGTTGACAGCCTGCAATTGCTGGCTGTAATTCAACCCGTTCGTGCCGTTGGACAAGATGGTCGTGGTGACCTGCACGGCGTTGCTGATGCTTACGGAAAATTGCTGGTTCGTCGTGTTGCCGCTCCCGTCATTGACTTGAACGATGAAAACCGAATTGCCGCCCGTGGTGGGAACACCGGAAAGCACATAAGATGATCCGCCAGGATTGAGATTCAGATTGTTAGGCAAGGCACCGCCGGTCTGCGACCAATTGTAATTGCCGCTGCAATCCGAAGCCTGGATGGATTGGTCGTAAAAGACATTGACCTCGCCGACGGGCAGCGGCGAAGGGGTGCTGATGGAGACGCCACCGCATAGCTGGACGATGAAATTGTTGGTGGCGTTGTGGTCGGCAACGGTCACGTTCTGGTTGTTCGGGCAGGCATAGCTGCCGAGCTGGCTCAAACTGTCGTTGCCGCCATAACATTCGACGCCAACAGTCCAACTGCCGCCAGCCACGGTGATCGAGTAATTGCCGTTGGTGTCGTTGTCCACATATTGAAAGTAATTCCCGCCGTTGATGGTCGCGCTGGCCCACACGCCAACGCCGACAATGTTGTTGCCGCGGCTGTCCTTCACGTTGCCGGTGAGCAGATTCGTCGCGAGGATGCCGGTAAAATTCTGAAGCACCACCTGGCCAGCTGTAAGATTTGTGCCGCCATTTTGATCGAACAGCGGTTGCGTAAAATCATAATTAGTGGGAGTTCCATCGCTGCTCAGGCCCAACTGCCAGGGATCACTGCTGCCCAGGCCCACCACGCCGACGAAGTAGTTCCCGTTCATATCCGTATAGCCGTCCATCTGATAGAGGTTGCTGGTGGTGTCGTAGGCATTCACATCAATCCCCGCCATGGGATTTCCCAGGCTGTCGGTGACGCTGCCATAAAACAGCGCGCTGGCCTTGGAAAAAGCCAGGGTGACTCCCGTCGCACCGGAGCTGGTGATCAGGCTGTTGTTAAAGCCCACATAACCATGAACAATCAGTCCCGAATCATCCGAACCCAGACCCCACTGGGCGGCCGTGACCCGCGCGGTGAAATTGCCGTTGGTATCGCTGAAGGCGAGCGCCAGCTGACCGTCGGCGGACTGCACCGGCATGAAAACGCCGGGCAACACGAGGTTGTTGTTGGCGGCATCCACAATTTTGCCGGAGATGCTCGCCGTGGCATTGGTCACCGTCAGATTCGTGGTGATGGTCTGGCTGCCGCCCAAGGTGAGCACCGGCGCTTTTTTGGTGAGGCTGACATAATTTGGATAAAAGGCCAGCAACGTATAAGTTCCCGCCGGTGCCGTGATGGTGTATGTCCCCGCATTGTTCGCCACCGTGCCGGCCAGTGGCTGCCCCAGCCCGTTGTGTCCCGGACGCGGCGGCGGAAACAGCAGGACCACGGCATTGGACAACGTCGTGCTGCTGCTGTTGCTGACCACATTGCCGGTGAACTTTTGTGCAAAGGGAAAATTGGTGACCGTGAAAAGGTTCGTGATCGGCGCAAAATGGCCGGTTGGGCTGGAAAGCTTATACAAATATTTCCCGATCAGGTTCTGCACGAAATCGCCGTTGTGAAAATTCAACGCTGCGGTGATCGCGCCCGGGGTCGAATTCAAATCCCCCGGAACATTGGCATCGGCCACGCCGCTGATCATAAAATTCGTCCCATCCGTCAGAGTGAACTGCTGCACCAACATGTCGCTGCCATCAATGACGCCGTTGGCGTTGGCATCGAGAAACTTTTGCACCACCACCGTTTCCGTGTTCGTCAACCCGCCGATCTGAAGCGTGATGAAGCCGTTGTAGGTGTTGCTGACCACGGACGGCGTGTTCGTGAAAGTGACGGCGGCGCTGGCGGCTGGCAGGAGACAAACCACCACCGCAGCCGCAAGCAAAAGTTTTTCGAATGACCTCATGCATGTTTATTATCAGCCTGACTGGACTTTGCAAGGACTTTAAGACATGAGCACAAGACGAAGCCGGTAGAAAACGCCCACGGATGACAGTGTCATGTGTTGCCATCGCATCCGACGTTGTCCGGCGGCTTGAGGCAACGCCGTTCACGCTTGTGCCGTCAACGTTGGTCAGCCGCGAGTCCAATCATTTCAACAACACGTTAGCGGGCTGCATCGCCGATGCGGAGCCGGCTTGCCCACGGCCATCAACATCTGAATGTCACTCGCCGCCAAGCCAGTCGTTTTGCCGTTGCTTCGACATTATTTTTCTAAAGTCCGGCTCATTTCGTCCGATTCAGTCTTGTTAAACAAATAACAGACATTCTATTACCATGAGCACCATCTCCAGTGTTTCTTCCGCAACAGGCCTTTATCAGCCCGCGAATCAGGGCAGCTTCTCGCAATCTGTTCAGGATTTTCAGGCCATCGGCAGCGCGCTCCAATCCGGCGATCTGACCAGCGCGCAAAGTGCCCTGGCGGCCTTTCAACAAGACCTGCCGGCCAGTTCGCAGACATCGTCCAATCAGCCGTTTGGCGCGAACAGCAAGGCGAATTCAGATTATCAAAGCCTGGTCAGCGCCCTGCAATCCGGCAATCTTTCCAACGCCCAGCAGTCGTTTGCCAGTTTGCAAACCGACCTCAAGGCCACTTCAAAAAGCCATCATCACCACCACCACAGTTCCAGCACGACCTCCTCCACGACGGCGGCCAGCAGCACCACCACCGGCTTCACAATTGACGATGCCAGCAACGGCCTGAATGTGACCGCTTGACGCACCTGACTGCCGGTTTGCGTCGGATCCTCCATGAATTTTAACTCCGCTGATGCCCGGAAATGGCCGGAACCGGTTGAACCGAACTGCGGGTTGACGGATTCATTCGAGCAGGCGTTGAAGTTTGCCTTTGAAATGCACAATGCCGGTCGCCATCAGGAAGCGGAGACGATGTGCCGCGCGTTGCTGCCAGTCCGTCCGAAAAACGCCCAGTTGCTTTTCCTGCTGGGAATGATTTTGCACCAGGCGCGCCGGGATGAAGAGGCGGTCAGGTGGCTGTCTCTGGCGGCGCAATGCCAGCCGAAATCAGCGCGGATTTTCAACGGACTCGGCTGTGTCTGTCAGAATTTGAAGGACCATGCCCGCGCCGCCAGCGCGTTTGAGCGGGCGATGGAACTGGAGCCGCCCTCGGCGGCCACCTGTTACAATCTTGGCAACACCTGCTACCGATTGGAACAAATTGAACGGGCGGCGGCGCTTTTCCGCCGGGCCGTCGAAATCAACCGGCACGATTCCGCCAGTTGGAATAATCTCGGGAAATGCCTCAAGGAACTGAACCGGCTGGACGAATCCATTGCAGCTTACAACCGTGCAGTGGAAATCGCGCCCGATTACGCCCTGGCGCGATATGGCCGGGCCGTCTCGCTGCTGGCGGCGGGCCGGCTGACGGAAGGATTCCGGGAATATGAATGGCGCTGGCATTTGACGAAGCGGCGCAAATTTCCCCAGCCGGCCTGGCGGGGCGGGCACGCTTCCGGCCAGACGCTCCTGCTGCATGCCGAGCAAGGGTTTGGCGATGCGATTCAAATGCTTCGATTTATTCCGGCGGCGCGGGAACGGGTCGCGCGCGTTATTCTGGAATGCCGGCCGGAATTGACGACCTTGTTCCAATACTCGAACTGTGCGGACGCCGTCATTCCATATGGATCACCCATCCCGCCGTTTGACTGTGTCACGTCGTTGTTAAGCCTGCCTCATGCTCTCGGCGTCACCTTGGACGCCATTCCCAACCGAACGCCCTATCTTCAAGCACCGCCCGGCAAACAGTTGCCGCCGGCACCATCCGGCCATTTGAAAGTCGGCCTGGCTTGGGCGGGAAATCCCGGACATCATCAGGATGCCGCCCGCTCGATCCGGCTCCAGGAACTCGCGCCGGTTTTACAGGTGCCGGGGGTCAGCTTTTACAGTTTGCAGCAGTCGGTGCCGGCGCGTGACGAGTGCTGTCTGCGGTCAAAGTCGGACATCATCAATTTCCGCCTGATCCGGGGTGATTTTCTGGATACGGCGTCGGTCATCGCTGAATTGGATCTGGTCATCACGGTGGACACGGCCGTGGCGCATTTGGCCGGGGCGCTGGGCAAACCGGTGTGGCTGCTCGTCCAGCATTCGCCGGACTGGCGCTGGTTTCTGGATCGCCCGGACACGCCTTGGTATCCCACCATGCAATTATATCGGCAGGCGGAAAGAGGCCGTTGGGACTTGCCGGTGAAGCGCGTCGCCGAGGCGTTGCGGCGCAGGTTGGATTCGCGTTCCGCGCGTCCGCAGCCACCACTGGTAAAACCGTTCCACTTGCCGGCGGACCTGACAGAGTTGCGCGCCAGCCAGTGCGGGCAATCCATTTTGGCCGGTTGACCTTGTCTCAAGCTTCCGCCGTTGCCGGCGGTTGCCGATTACCAGAACCGCAACGAGGAAATCCCCCGGTTGAGGTTCAATTTCACAGATGGTAGTTGGCGCTTCCAGGACTTTGAATGGTGACATTTCCCGTTGCCAGATCCAGCCGCAGGGTCCGGGAATTGAGGCCGCTGACATCACGGGCGTGAATTGCCAGTCCGTTGCGCGCGATGATTTCCTCGAACGCCCGGATGTTCCGCTCGCCGATGTTAAAAATGCGCTGCTCGTCAAGAAATTGCGCGCCGCCGGCCACCTTGATGATGAGCCGGCAGCGGTCGCCGCCGAGGTTGAAGACGGTTTTGAAAAGCTGGGGCACGCCGGTGTCCACGAACATGAACGGCGAAGTCACGGCCTTCTTTGGATCAATGCGCGAGTCCGGCAGCATCAGGTGCAGCAGGCCGCCAACTTTTTTGAGCGGGTCGTAAACCGTCACGCCCAGGCAGGAGCCGAGCGAATAGGTGACCAGCTCGGCGCTGCTGTCGTTGCTGGCGACCATGTCGGCTACTCCGACCACGAGATTCTTTTTGGGCGCGGGGACGACCCAGCGGGAGGGCATGGACATAAGATCGGATGTCAAATTTTCACCTGCGCAACGCCAGGCACGCAGGTGGATGAACCTTATTTTTCGTCCGGTTCCAGCTTGGATTCGGAATGGTCTCCGGAAAAATCCGCCGGACATTCTCAAGGTTTTTCTGCTGCGCGGCAAAAACACATTGCTTCCGGTTTTCAGCCGGTGGGCGCACCTTGTTCTTCGGCGAAAAAACGGAAAACTTGAATGATAATTCAGTTTCATGGCTAAAGTTTTTTTTCGGCCTGCCGATGGATGTGTGGAACAGCAGATCGGTTTCATCCTGCGGCATGGAAATGATGTTTTGACGGGCCAATGCCGGGGGTGCGACGGTGAAAACATTGTTCGCAAACTTATGAACGCTCAAACATTGGAAAGCACAACTGCCGGTGCTAAAAAATCCGTCGGCAAACATCTCACCTTCAACCTGCAAAACGAGTCCTATGGCATTGACGTGCTGAAGGTGCGCGAAATCATCCGCCTCACCAACATCACCGCCGTGCCACAAGTGCCGGATTACGTCAAGGGCGTCATCAACCTGCGCGGCAAAATCATCCCGGTGATTGATCTGCGGCGGCGTTTCGGGTTCGAGAGCGTAAAGGACACCGACCTGACTTGCATCATCGTGGTGCAGGCAAAGCTGTCCGACGGCAAAAACAAGCAGATGGGGCTTGTTGTGGATGGCGTCGAGGAAGTCGTGAATCTGACCCCCGGCGACATCGAGGAGACGCCGGACTTCGGCGGCAAAATTTCCACCGACTACATCGTCGGCATGGCCAAGGTCAAAGGCACCGTCAAGACCCTGCTCAACATTGACCGCGTGCTGGGCGCCGACGAATTGCAGCAAATCCGGGCCGCCGCCTGAACAACCAAAATTACAAAACCGCAATCAGCAAAAGTCGAATTCATCAATTTAGAAACAACCAAAATCAAACTATGAAAAACTGGACTATTGGAAAACGTGTCACCGCTGGCTTTGCCCTCATTCTCGCAATTCTTGCGGTGGTGGCTGTGACCTCATTCATCCTGCTCAATCAGATCAAGGCGCATCAGCAGGATGTGCTGACCGACGCCATGCCAGGCATTACTGCCGCCGGTCAGATCAAATATGCCGCCGGTGAAATCGAACTCGGATTGGCACGCGTCGTCCAAGCCAAAACGCCGGAGGAAAGAAAAACAATCGAGGACGGGATACAAAGCGTTCGGGTGCAAGTTAAGCAGTTATATGGCGATTTTGAAAAAACCATCACGCGTGCTGAAGACCGGGAACAATTTACCAAACTCACGGCGGCACATGATGCTTATGCAAAGGTCGGCGATGCCTTTTTGGAAGCAAGCCAGTCAACCAATAACGCGGAAATACAGCGGCTCATTCCAGAAATGCAATCAGCCTATGCCGCATACATAAAGGAGTGTGATGCCTTGTTCCAAGAGAACACGCAATTTGGCAACACCGCCGCGAAGGCCAGTCAACATGCCATGTCTTTGGCCAACACGTTGACCTCTGTGTTGGCGATCACGGGCATTTTGCTGGGGGTGCTGTTCTCCTTTATTCTGGTCAGGGGAGTCAACGAGGTGCTCACTCGTCTCTCCGGTTCGCTGAACGACGGTTCCAATCAGGTTGCCAGTGCCGCCGGCCAGGTTTCTTCCTCCAGCCAGTCATTGGCTGAAGGCGCGAGCGAACAGGCCGCCTCGCTGGAGGAAACCAGCTCGTCACTGGAAGAAATGGCGAGCATGACCAAACGCAACGCCGAAAACGCCCAAAAGGCCAACGACCTCGCCAAACAGGCCCACACCGCCGCCGACATTGGCGCCAACGATATGAAGGAGATGAGCACCGCCATGGAAGCCATCAAGGTCTCCTCCGACGACATCGCCAAAATCATCAAGACCATTGATGAAATCGCCTTCCAGACCAACATCCTCGCCCTCAACGCCGCCGTCGAGGCCGCCCGCGCCGGCGAGGCCGGCATGGGCTTTGCCGTCGTCGCCGACGAAGTCCGCAACCTGGCGCAACGCAGCGCCCAAGCGGCCAAGGAAACCGCCGCCAAGATTGAAGGTGCCATTACCAAGACCGGGCAAGGGGTGGAAATCAGCCGGAAAGTTGCCGGGGCGTTGAATGAAATTGTGGCCAAGGTGCGGCAGGTGGATGAACTGGTGGCCGAAGTTTCCAGCGCCTCGCGCGAACAGACCCAGGGCATCACTCAAATCAACACCGCCGTCGGCCAGATGGACAAAGTTACCCAGTCTAATGCCGCGAACGCCGAGGAAAGCGCGGCGGCGGCGGAAGAACTCAATGCCCAGGCGGAGTCCATGAAGCATTCCGTCATGGAATTGACACGGCTGGTTGGCGGCAACAGCCAGACCACCACAACCAGTGTGGCTGCGGCACCCGTGCGCACCAAGGAACCCCGCGCCGCCGCGCCTGTGGCAAAACGGCCGGCCTCGATTCAAGGAAACGGTCATGCCCACGTTTCGCAAGTGACGGCGGATGTGGCCAAAAGTCGGAGTGAAATCCCCATGGAAGGCGACTTCAAGGATTTTTGAACCCGCACAGACAAAAGCTGGAGAACCAACTGGTTGGAACAGAAATCGGTGTTCGTGTGAAAATGCTTGCTGCCAATAACAAAGCTGGCAGCGGAACATACTGACAACCTGTTGCGCCAGAAATAACAACCGGTGATGCCCCGGACCAGGCTGTCTTGGTGATGCCGGAATGCGTGGCATCGCACCCCAAAAAATAAAAAATTCAAAAACCAAATTCTGTCCGGGTCTTTTTCTGCTGGGAATTGGCGGGCTGCTCTCAAATGTTCAGGGTGCCGGCACCCTCACGGTTGCTTCGGATTCGGCTGCGTGGCAAAAACCGGCATGGCTGGCGGACTTGTCGGTGGGGGTCAAGGAAGGCTACGACGACAATGTGTTTTTGTCGGGCGTGGATCCGAAGTATTATTCGTCTGGTTACACCGTGCCGTCGGGCAGCGTTGCGGCATTGCAGAATCGTTGGTCCTGGGTCACCACCGTATCCCCCAAGGTCGGAGTCAACTTCGCGCCTTTGTTGGGAGATCAGAAGACGCTACAAACCCTGTCGCTCTCCTATGCGCCGGACTTTGCCATTTATCATGATCAGACATCAGAAAGCTACGATGCCCATCGCTTCAGTGCCGGCGTTAAGGGCAAGTCAGATGCGTTCTCATTCGGGGTGGATGATGCGTTTACCTACATTGATGGCAGCGACATGGGGCCGACCTATCCTGGCGGGTATGTCACCGCTTACAACGTCGCCGTGCCCCGCGAACGGCGGGAGCAAATCCAGGACCGCGCCACGGTTGCCTTCCAATATGATTGGAACCATTGGTTCATCCGCCCCACCGCTTCCCTGCTTTATTATGATTTGATGACCGAACAGCTCAACATCACCGGCTACCAGAATTATGAGGACCGTTACGATGTCAACGGCGGGCCGGACTTCGGATACAAAATCAATTCCCAACTGGCGCTGACAATGGGCTATCGTTACGGGCATCAATATCAGCAACAGTTCAGCTTTTCCCCCTACAGTTCGAGCAGCGATTATCAGCGCGTGCTGCTGGGCATCGAGGGCACGCCGTGGAAATGGCTGGATGTGAAAATCCAGGGCGGGCCTGATTTTAGGGATTACGATCCGGACACGGCCACCCGCACCACGCCTGTGGACGACCGGCACATGGTCACCTATTATGGCGAGGCCAGCCTGACGGCCACCCTTACGCCCAAGGACGCCCTGACCTTCAAATACAAAGGATGGCAATGGGTTTCCAGTGTCGGCAAGGTTCCCTATTTCGACAGCACCTACGATTTGAGCTACCATCGCAAGTTGACGGACAAGCTGGGTCTGGACTTGGGTGGCCGGCTTTTGACGGCCGACTACACCAGTGGGAACCTCGCCGCATGCAAACGCAACGACTGGCAATACACCGTGCCGGTGGCTCTGGGTTACGCATTCAACGCCCACGCAAGCGTCAGTCTGGCTTACGCGCTGGACTTGGGGCGCAATGCCCAGGATGGGATCGTGAATCCCGACACCCGCGACTACGACCACCAATTGGTTTCACTCGCGGCACTGTTTAAGTTCTAAAAGCAGATTCGGGGCAGGCAAACCGCAAAGACTTGAGGCAGCGGGTTGCCAGGCATTCCTTGTCGGCAATGCCGCAAGTCTTACAAGAAACGTCGCGTTCCTTGTAAGGAATGTCGCAAGTCCAACCGGGAATGCCCCATGTTTAGCATGGAGTGTAGCATTCCTTGTCAGCTTCTTCGCGTTTCTTGTATGGAACGAGGCATTCCCAGACTGAAAGATGTCCTGTCTAAAACGAGGCGGGGTAAAGTTGAGGCTGTTGCCAAATCGGGCCTAAAGTTCCGCCCAATTCCGCCGATGTTAAGGCATCATAGAAACATCCGGTAAATAGTTGTGCCGCCAGACTTTCAACAGTTAATTGGGGCTGTCATGACAACTGTCCAGACAACGATTGCAACCGACACGCTCACGGATGCCGATTATGAGTTTCTGCGCCGGCTGGTCTACGAACACAGCCGCATCAATCTCGGCCACGACAAGCGCGCGCTGGTGAGCGCCCGTGTGGCCAAACGCCTCCGCGCGCTGGAAATCGGCAGCTATCACGAGTATTGCCAGCGACTGAAAATGGAGGCGGACGTCGAGGAACTGGGCAACCTCGTGGATGTAATTTCCACCAACCACACGCATTTTTTCCGCGAGGAAAAACATTTCGACTGGCTGTGCGCCGTGCTGCTGCCGCAGTGGCGGTCCGCCCACCGCACAGGCGAGCCGTTCCGCGCCTGGAGCGCGGCGTCCTCGTCCGGTGAGGAGCCTTACACGCTGGCCATCGTGCTGGCGGAATTCTTCGGGCTGGACGGGAGCTGGACGATTGACGCCACGGATATTTCCACGCGCGTGCTCGCCAGGGCGGAACAGGCCGTTTATGACGCGGAAAAGCTCGCGCCCGTCCATCCGGAATTGCTCCGCCGGTATTTTCAGCGCGGCACCGGCCAATGGGAGGGCAGCTTCCGCGTCCGCGAAGAGTTGCGCAAACACGTCCGGTTCCAGCATTTGAACCTGCTCCAGTCGCAATATCCCTTCAGCCAGCGGTTCCAACTGATTTTCTGCCGCAACGTGATGATTTACTTCGACCGGCCCACGCAGGAGACGCTGATCGGAAAGCTGACGGAGCAACTGGAACCCGGCGGGCACCTGCTCGTGGGCCATTCGGAAAGCTTGAGCGGCATCCGGCACCTGCTTCGACAGCTCCAGCCTGCCATTTATCTCAAGCCCGAAAATAAAGGCTAAATTCCAAAGGCTAAAGGCTGAAGTTCTCCGGATTCTAGCCTTTGGCCTTTTTCTTACGCCGCCTTCGAGAGCGGATGTTTCTCCTGTTGCGCCAGCGCGTTCACGTCGAGGATGAGGCCGACGTGACCGTCGCCCAAAATCGTCGCGCCGGCGAACGCGGGATTTTTGTGGATCATCATCTCGTTGAGATTTTTGATGACGACTTCCTGCTTGTGCAGCAGCGCGTCCACCAGCAGACAGCGGACGTTCGCGCCGGACTGCACCACCACCAGGATGCCCTGGGTTGGATCCGTCGCGCGCGCCGGGATTCCGAAAATCTCGTGCAGCCGCAGCAGCGGAATCAGCCGCCCGCGCACGTTGACGACTTCGGCGCGGTTTTGAATGCGTGAAATCATTTCCGCCTTGGGCCGGAATGATTCCCGCACCGAAAGCGTCGGGATGATGTATCGTTCCGCGCCAACGCCAACGACCAGGCCGTCAATGATGGCCAGCGTCAGGGGCAGCGCGATTTTGAACAGCGTGCCCTTGCCCGGCGTGGAGGAAATGTCCACCGTGCCGCGCAATTTCTCGATGTTGCGGCGCACCACGTCCAGACCCACGCCGCGGCCGGAAAGGTCGGTGATTTTTTCCGCCGTCGAAAATCCGGCGGCGAAAATAAAATGGTGGATTTCCTCGTCCGGCAGGTTCGCGCCGGGCGCAACCAGTCCGCGTTCAACGGCCTTGGCGAGAATGCGGTCACGATTCAGCCCCGCGCCGTCATCCTCGATTTCGACAATGATGCTGCCGCCCTGGTGATAGGCGCGGAGGTGCAGCGAACCCACCGCGGTTTTGCCGGCGGCGGCGCGTTTGTCCGCCGTTTCGATGCCATGATCCATGGAGTTGCGGATCATGTGGAGCAACGGATCGTTCAATTCCTCAACCACGCCGCGGTCCAGTTCCGTGTCCTCGCCGCTGGTGATGAAATTGACCTTCTTGTCCTGCTTGGCGCTGATGTCGCGGGCGACCCGCGCCATTTTCTGGAACAGGCCGCGGATGGGCACCATGCGGAGCGACATGCTTACGCGCTGCAAATCGCGGGTGATGCGGTTCAGTTGCGCCACATTGCGGGAAAATTGCACGTCACCATTCGCCAGCCGGGCCAGGTTTGGCGCGACGAGCGACTGCGCGATGACCATTTCGCCCACCAGATCCAGAAGGCCGTCGAGCTTGCTGGTGTCCACGCGGATCATCGCGTTCGAATTGCCGTTGGCGGATGGCGCGGCGGGCGCGGCGGTTTCTGGCGATGGAGCCGCGGCGGCGGGTAAAACTTCCGCCGGTGTCCTGGCTTCGGGCATTTTGCCGGATGAAACCAGATCAATCATCCTGGACACTTCGGCCTTGAGACCTTCGGTCGGGATGAGAATTGGGGCCGCCGGTTTGTTGACATTCACCTGGGCTTCAATTTCGTCGAGAAATTGTTTAAGCACGTCGCGTCCGCGCAGGATGAGTTCAATGACCGGCGAGTTGATGGTAAATTTGCCCTGCCGCGCGAGATCGAGCAGCGACTCCAAAATGTGCGCGAGCCGGTTGATGGGGACGAGGTTGAGAAAGCCCGCGCCGCCCTTGAACGTGTGGAATGCGCGGAAGACGGTGTTCAGCATCTCCGCGTCGTCGGGCTGCTTTTCCAGCACCAGCACGCCCTGCTCGATGTTGTCAAGGTGCTCGCGGGACTCGGCAATGAATTCGCGCAGCAGGTCGGCATCGCCGGCGAGGTTCAAGTTGAGTTCCATTTCTCCTGAAGCGGAAATTTCGGCGGGCGCGGCGACCGGAGCAGCCGTGGTGACGACGCTGGCCGACGGCGGGACAACGACCGACGCAAGCGCGGAGGTTTCGGCGGGAGCCGCAAGCTGCTTTTCCAGGCTGACCAGCAAGGCGTTCAACCATTCGATGTTTTCCATGCTGAACGGCTGGCCGGATTCCAGAATGCGGACGGTTTTTTCCCACGCCCCGGCGCACGCGGAATGAACGGCGGCCAGTTCGGCCTGGCCGGCGGATTCGTCGCGCAGGTTGCCAATGAGGTCGAGGATGGGAAACTGGCCCTCATCCGACCCGGCGCGCGTCCGGCGAATTTCCGCGTCGAGATTGGTGAGCAGTTGTTTTGCGCGGCCTGGATTTTTCACAATGTTAATCCTGGTTCCACGGATTGGCGGTGACATCCACGAAGAGCTGGGCCTTGTCGGTGCGAAAGGCCATGCGTTCCAGCCCGCCACCGGGCACCACGGGCGATTGGGAATCCGTGGAGAGCTTCACTTCCGGCGGCTGCAATTTGCAGTCCAGGCCCGCGTCGCAAAGATTGGATTTGAAATTGCCGGCCATGATGTTGAGCAGTTCGCCAACCACGTCGCGGATTTCATTCACGTCCATCATTTCTTCGGGATTCATGCCCAGAATCTCCGCGGCGACCATACGGGCGGAGGCCAGGTTCATCCGCAGGTAAACTGCGCCAGCCACCTTGCCGGAAAAGCCGATGGTGCCGAGCAGATGCTTGTCTTCCAGCGGTTCGGCCAGATTGCGATCAATCATTTCCAGCTTGGCGGAAAACATGGTCTGGGCGGTTTTGATGAGCGCCAGGGCCAGCGGGGTGCCCATCGCGAGCACCATCACGCAACCAACGCCGTTGCGCATGAGGGCGTCCTCGACGGTTTCAATGGCGTATTCCGCCGCGTTTTCGGCATCCGGATTGGCCACGCGCAACAGCCGGTCGCGGAGGGCGGGATCCTTGTTGATCACCTTGACGATTTCGTCCACGTCGGAATCCTGCCGCGCGACGAGCTGGGTCAGGCGCGACGCGCTTTCCGGTTTGGGGGCGAATCCGTAGCGTCGGGATAATTCCTGGTAATTGGCGCCGTCTTGCATAATTCAAATCAAACTGGCGTCGCGGTGGCCGGTGTTGGTGCCGCCGTCTTTTTCTGAAGCGTCAAGCTGCGGCCTAATTTTTCAATCAATTGCTCCTCCTTGAACGGCTTCACCAGATAATCGCGCACGCCGAGGCGCGCGATGTGCAGCACATTGTCGCGGCCGGATTCGGCGGTGAGCATGATGACGGGAATCGCCTTCAACGCCGGGTCTTCCTTGAGCTTGGTCAGCATGGTCACGCCGTCCATCACCGGCATGGTGACGTCGAGCAGGATCAGGTCGGGTTTCTCGCGGGCGGCGGCGGCGAGACCTTCCTCGCCATTCGCCGCTTCGCACAAAACACAATCGTAAGACCGGAGCGACCGGCCCACGATGAGGCGGATGGTCCGGCTGTCGTCAACGCTTAGAATTTTCAGTGGCATACGAATTAATGTGGTTAAACGGTCTGGGTGAACTTGACGTGAACTTCCACGGCGAACCGGGATCCGTTGCAGTCGAAAATCATCAGTTCCTGCCGCACGCCGGGCAGCGACTCGATGTTGAAGGCGGTTCCGCGGATGATTCCGGGCGTGCTGACGGCACATTCGTGGCCCTTGTCGCAAAAGGCTGATTTCAATCCGCCGGCGAGCATGTTTGTGCATTCACCCACGACGTCGTTGACCTCGGTTTCGCTGAGGCTTTCTTCCGGCGGCAATCCCAGCATCGTGGCGGCGATTTGATTGGCGAAGGGCGCCGACAGGTGGAGATACACGGCTCCGCTCACCGTGTCGCCGGCGAAGCCGACCGAGCCGGTCGTGCGCTCGGAAAATTCCGGCGGCGGGCCGTCCGGCACGGGGGTTGCTTTCATCGAAAGCATGGTTTCAAACACATCCACCAGATGACCGTTAAGAAAATGGCGGATGTCCAATGAGGGCGCGGTTTTCAGACTCATAAATTTTTGATGGGGCTAGGTGATTTCAATGACTGCGCGGAGGCTGCGCGGTTTTCCGCCGGATGGCCGGGGCCGCTTCGTGACAAGACCGAGCGCACCAGCGCGACGGGAATTTCGTCCAACGGCAGGATTTGATCCACCGCGCCCAGTTCAACCGCCGCGCGCGGCATTCCATAAACGACGCACGTCGCCTCGTTTTGCGCGAAGGTCGCCGCGCCCGCCGCCCGGAGTTTTTTCATGCCCTGCGCGCCGTCCGAACCCATGCCGGTGAGCAGCGCGGCGACGGCGTGACGGCCGGCGCAGCTCACCGCCGAGTTGAACAGCATGTCCACGGCGGGCCGGGTGTAGTGCATCGGCGGACTCTGGTTCAGGACGATGCGGTAACGGTCGTTGTTCCAAACCAGCATCATGTGATAATCGCCCGGCGCAATCAGCGCCAGGCCGGGCCGGATCTCGTCGCCGGAAATGGCCTCCCGCACTTCCAACGCGCAGGTTTCGTTCAGCCGCGCGGCAAACGCCTTGGAAAAAACCGGCGGGATGTGCTGGATGATGCAAATGCCCGGCAGTCCGTCCGGCAGGCGGTTGAGCACAAATTTCAACGCCTCGGTGCCGCCGGTCGAGGCGCCGAGCAGGATGATTTGCCGCGGATGGAATCGCGCGGAATTCGCCAGGCTCGCCGGTTGTGGCGGCGGGTTTCCGGAAAATTGCCGGCGGACAGATGCGACCGCCGCGCCTTTCACCCGCTGGCAAAGCTGCGCGCCCAGATCGCCAATGCCCCAGGCGGAGGTGGGTTTGCCCAGCACATCCACCGCGCCGGCTTCCAGCGCGTCCAGCGCGGCGCGCGAACCGGTTTGCGTCAGGGAACTGACGACGACGACGGGCATGGGCCGGTGCTTTTGCAAAACCCGCATGAACGTCAGGCCGTCCATGCGCGGCATTTCGATGTCCAGCGTCAGCACGTCCGGGTTGAGCGCCAAAATCTTGTCGCGCGCCTCGTAGGGATCGGCGGCGGTGCCGACAACCTCGATTTCCGGGTCGCGGCTCAAGACGCTGCTGATGGCGTGCCGCACGACGGAGGAATCGTCCACGACGAGCGCGCGGATTTTTTTCGGGTTCATGCGAGGTTCATGAAATGTTCGACCTTTCCGGCCGAGTCGTGAACGCTGATCATCAGGCTTTCAAGTTTTTCCGGCGTGATGCCCAGCGCTTGATTGGCCCTGGCATCCGCGAGAAGAGCGTAGGATTCCCAGCCTGGGGCCGAACCCAGCAAATGCGCGAGGCAGTCCGCCACGTGAATGGTCGCGGACAATTTCAGTCTCGGGGTCGTCACCGGGCGATGGTGATTGGCCACGGCTTCAATAATTTCTTCGGGCAGATGCCACGTCTCCAGCAAGCAGGCGCCGACCTCGGCGTGGTCGGTGCCCAAAATCTCCTTTTCCGCCGCGTTCCGGGGATGACGGTTTTGAACGATGAGCTTTCTGACGGCCAATTGCGTGTCAGCATCAAGCGCCTGGTTCAACGCCAGCTTGCCGATGTCGTGCAGCAGTCCGGCGGTGAACCCGACCGGCGGCTCGATTTCCATGGAGTCGCCGTTTTTGACCAGTTGTTCGGCCGCCACGGCGGTGGTGAGGGAATGGAACCAAAGCTCCTTGGCCTCAATGGCGTAACCCGGGAGCGTCACGCTCATGGCCCCGCCGAAGGCCAGGCTCAAAACCATGTGAAGAATCTGCTGGTGTCCGAGAATCATCACCGCCTGCTCCACCGAGGAGACTTTTTCTTCAAACCCGAAATAAGGCGAGTTGCACGCGCGCAGCAGTTTCGCTGTCAGGACATTGTCGTATTTGAGCACCATGACGACATCGTCATTGCTGACGGCGGGCTGATCCAGCAGGGTCACCAGCTTGAGAGCAGCCTGCGAAACCGCCGTCAGATTTTTGACTTTGGCGATGATTTCATTCGGTGTCATAATTGCTTTCCGGCCGCAAGCAAACCAAACCACTTCCGGTGGCAGGCCAACGGTCCGATTATTTTTCGGCTAAATACCATGAAACTTGAGCAGAAAAGTGAAAAACCATGATGGTGGCGGATTTCATGCCAAGGGGACAGATTGGCTGCCGCAACCGCGCGCAATTCGCGGGTTTGTCGGCAGGCTGCTCGGCTTTTTGCAGGGCCGGGTTTGTTGCCGAACCGGGGACAAACTGGTTCAAGCCTGCGGACCGGCATCCGAGCTGAAAGGCTTGCCGGCGCCGGTTTTGCTTGCCCGCGACAGGACTTGGGCCACGGCTTGGGCCAGCAATTCGGGCGTGACCGGCTTGGTGAGGACTTCGCCGATGCCTGTCGTTTTTGCATTTTTCTCCATCGTGTTGTCCACAAAACCGGACATGAGCAGCATGGGAATGCCGGGCCTGACTTCATGCATCGCCGAAACCAGTTCCGTCCCCGACATCACGGGCATCGCCCAGTCGGTGAAGATCAAATCAAAATCCTGCGGTGCCTGGCGAAATCTGGCCAAAGCCTCCTCCGATTCTTCAAAGCGGGTCACGGCATAACCCAGCCGCCTCAAAAATTCTTCCGTCGAGCGGCCGACAATCGCCTCATCGTCCACAAATAAAATGCGTTCGCCATGTCCATGAGGGATGGCTGAAACCGGCGAGGGCGATTCCTTCTGGCTGGCAGGGCGGGTTGGCAGATAAATCTGGAAGGTGGTTCCCCTGCCCGGTTCGCTTTCCACCAAAATCGCGCCGAGATGCGATTTGATGATGCCATGCACCACTGAAAGTCCCAAGCCGGAGCCTTTGCTGATGGGCTTGGTGGTGAAGAACGGCTCAAAAATCCGTTTCCGGGTCGCCGCGTCCATGCCACAGCCGTTGTCGGTGACCGTCAGACATGCATGGGAACCCAGCCGCAATTCCCGGTGCCGCGCCACCATGTCCGCATCCACCTCCAACGCCCGCAGCGTGATGTCTATGCGCCCGCCGGTTTCGGCCAGAGCCTGCCAAGCATTGGTGCAGATGTTCATGACGACCTGGTGAATCTGCGTTGGATTGGCCAGCACCGGCGGACATTTCGCATCAACGTAGTGGGTGATTTTGACCATCGCCGGGATCGTCGAGCGCAGCAGTTTGACGCATTCGCCCACGATGGGTTGCAGCCGCAGCACCTGTTTCTCGCTTTCCTGCCGCCGGCTGAAGGTGAGAATCTGCTGCACCAGTTCGCGGGAGCGGTTGGCGGCCGTCATGATGGACTGAATGTATTGCTGGGAAGGATGCGTGTCCCCCAAGTCCTCGCGCACCAATTCGGCGCTGCCGAGAATGCCCGCCAGCATGTTGTTGAAATCGTGGGCGATGCCGCCCGACAGGGTTCCGATCGCCTCCATTTTCTGCGCCTGCAAAAGCTGCTCCTCCAGGTTTCGGCTGGCGGTGATGTCGCGTGAGTTGAAAACCACCCGTTTCCCGTCGGTGCCGTGCGGAAGGCTCCGGCCCACGGAGGCAAACAAATGCCAGCCGCCATCGTGATGCCGGACGCGGCATTCGATGGACACGGGCGAATCGGAATTGGCAAGCGCCCGGCGGATCATGGCTGCCAGCCGCGGCCAGTCCTCCGGATGAACAAATTCCGAAATGTTGCGGCCCGCCAGCTCCTCCGGCTGGTAATTGAGGATGCGCCCGACGGAAGGACTTTGAAAATGGATGATGCCGGACTCGTCCAACAGGGTGATCAAGTCCGAGGCGTATTCGATGAGCGAACGGAAGTATTCCTCGCGGCGGCGCAGTTCCAGTTCGGCGCGCTTGCTGGCGGTGATGTCGCGCGCCACCCAGGAGGTGCCCGTCACCTGGCCCGCCACGTCCTTGATGGGCGAGACCATGATGGAGACTTCAATGAGCCGTCCGTCCTTGCACCGGCGCACGGTGTCGAAATGTTTAACATGGCCGCAGTGGACGCGGCGCAAAATCTGTTCCCGCTCGTCCCGCCGGTCCGACGGAATCAATGATGCCAGGGTTTGCCCGACCATTTCCATCCGGGAATAGCCGAAGATTTTTTCCGCGCGGTCATTCCAACTGGTCACGATCCCCTCCAGATTGATGCCAATGATGGCGTCGTTGGAGAATTCGACGATGGCCGCCAGCCGCGCGTGGGATTCCTCGGCGCGGAGCCGTTCCGTCACGTCGCGCAAAATGGCCGCGTAAATTTTTTTGCCGTTGACCGCCACCTGGGAAAAGGACGCTTCGAGCGGGAACTCCTCGCCGTTGGCCCGCAGGCCGTGAACCGTGTCCAGATGGCCCGACCCGCGCGGCGTTTTGCCGGCGTGCCCGAAATTTTCAACGCCCTGCCGGTGCGCTGTCCGATGGCGTTCAGGCATGAACCGGTCCAGCTTCTGTCCCAATGCCTCCTGCCGGGGACATTGAAACATCCGCTCGGCGGCGGCGTTGAACAGAATGATGCGCTGGTTTTCATCCACGGAAATGATGGCGTCCAGCGCCGAGTCCACGATGGCGGACATCAGGGATTTCAGCAAAGGCGCGGGAATGAATTTGATTTTTGCGGGATTCATAAATGTTCATGCTCCGCTTCCAAAAGGGGCTGATAATGGCGTGCAAGCTGCCGGTTCTTGCGCCGGATTACAAGTTCAAACTGCTTTTGTCGCGGGATTAGGCGGCCTGGCCGGAGGCCGCTGACTCAACGCCGGGGTGCAACTTGACACTGCCGCCACGCCAAGTCGTAAAACCGGAGCGCCGGCTGGCCGCCGGTTTTAAAGGTTCTTTGTTTATCGGAGCTTGCGGGTTTCAACCCCGTCCAAAGCCGGCTGCAAGCCGGCGCTCCGGCGGCGGTGTCAAGTTGCGCTCTCAACGCCGTCGGCCGACTGGATTGACTGGTTTTGACGTTGCCAACAAGAGCATCAGGGGAGTCCCCGCCATTTGCGCCTACAACCCCATGCGCTTCAATTACTGGGCCGACTCCGAAAGACGGACAACTTTTTGTTTGCATTCATTAAAGTCCCGGCGGGTTTCACCGATAAGGATAGCGTCGCAAGACAGGCCGCCAGCCGCCACCAAGAACTGGCCGGGTAAACGGTGAACCACCCGATGACAATGGTTCGCCCGCAGCATGGATGCCGCGCAAAATCAAGGCCCCTCACGGGGCGGCTCAAGGAAAGAGTTTTATGGTAATCAATACTAACATATCTGCACAAACAACCGCTGGGTTGCTCATGCAGTCTTCTCAACAGCTCAGCCAGTCCCTCGAACGTCTGTCCTCCGGATCGAAAATCAATTCACCGGCGGATGACAGCGCGGGTCTGGCCGTCTCCATGGGCCTCACGGCCCAAATGGGAAACAACACAGCGGCGGGTGACAACGTCGCCGATGCCATCTCATTCAACCAGACGCAGGACGGCTACCTCCAACAGGTGTCCACGGCGCTGGACCGCATGAGCGAATTGTCGGTGCAAGCCCAGGACGTCACCAAGTCGGACAGCGACCGTTCGTTGTATGACCAGGAGTTCAGCACGCTCGCCAATTATATCAACAATGTGTCCACCCAGAACTTCAACGGGGTCAGCCTGTTTAATGGCGATGCCCTCAACGTGACGATTGACAGCAACGCGGACACGTTCGGAATGACCGGCATTGACCTCACCGCCAACACATATGCGACTCTGGCCAAAGATTCAATCGGCACAATAGACGCCTCGAAGACGGCATTGACGGATGTCAGCAACGCCATCTCGCAACTGGCGTCTGATCGGGCGAACATTGGCACCAACATCGAGACGCTGACGGATTACAGCAATCAGCTCTCGACATTGAACAACAACCTCTCGGCGGCCAACAGCCAGATCATGGATGTGGACGTCGCGCAGGAAAGCACGCAATACGCCAAATACAACATCCTCGTGCAAACCGGCACGGCGATGCTGGCGCAGGCCAATGCCATGCCGCAATCAGTTCTGAAGCTTCTAAGTTAATTCTTAGGAACAGCTTGGCGCGGCAGGTGGGCAAACCCGGACGGCCCCGCAAGGTCGTCCGGGCCAGCCGCCAGCCGCCAGAAGGAAAGAGCCAGCAAAATCATTTGTCCCGTTCCATTGCAATTAACCAGACAAACGCACAACAAACCAAAGATTCACGCTCCAACGACGGCAAAACAGTGAAACACCACCTCACAAACAAATCCGCAGCCCTCCGCATCACCATGGTCAGGCGGTTACGGGGAGCTTGGAAAGCGGGCGTGCTTTTCCCCGGTTCGATCCGGACTGGAAGACGGTTTGATTTAAGCGATTTCGACGCTCAAGTCGCGGCGCGAGCCGCCGATGATGAGTTGTCGGGAAACGGTGCCCGGCGACCGCAAACGGCCGGAAGGAAAAATTGGCGGACGCCTCTAATAAAAGCCCGCCTCATGGCAGGGATGCCGTGAAAAAACAAATCCCCCCGAAAGGGGTGACTCAAGGAAGGAGTCAGTAGTATGGTCATAAACACAAACATATCAGCACAAACAACCGCTGGGTTGCTGGCACAGTCCAGTTCGCTGTTAAGCCAGTCCCTCGAACGTCTGTCCTCCGGATCGAAAATCAATTCGCCGGCGGACGACAGCGCGGGGCTGGCGGTTTCCATGAACCTCACGGCTCAAATGGGAAACAACACAGCAGCGAGCAACAACGTCGCCAACGCCATCTCATTCAACCAGACGCAGGACGGCTACCTCCAACAGGTATCCACCGCGCTGGATCGCATGAGCGAACTGGCGGTGCAATCCCAGGACGTCACCAAATCGGACAGCGACCGTTCGCTGTATAACCAGGAGTTCAACACGCTGGCCAATTACGTCAACAACGTGTCCACCCAGAACTTCAACGGGGTCAGCCTGTTCGATGGCAAAACCCTCGACGTGACGACTGACAGCAGCGCGGACACGTTCAAAAACCTGGGCGTGGATCTGACCGCCACGACCTATTCGGGTCTGGTCAAAGACGACGTCAGCACCACTGCCGACGCAAAGACAGCGTTGACGGCTGTCACCAGCGCCATCTCGCAACTGGCGTCTGATCGGGCGACCATTGGCACCAACATCGAGACGCTGACGGATTACAGCAATCAGCTCTCGACGCTCAACAACAACCTCTCGGCGGCCAACAGCCAGATCATGGATGTGGACGTCGCGCAGGAAAGCACCAACTACGCCAAATACAACATCCTCGTGCAAACCGGCACGGCGATGCTGGCGCAGGCCAATGCCATGCCGCAAATCGCGCTCAAGCTCTTGAGTTAAGAGCCGCGAGCCGGTTTGATGGACGGGTAAACATCCTCGGACGGCGTGAAAACGCCGTCCGAGCTTGTGGCTTGATGGACATTGTTGGCAGATGAGAAAGAATTGAAACAAAGCAACAGAAAGAAACGTAAATATGTCAAGCACAGTCCCGCAAATCGGCCTGCTTTCAAATTCAAGTTCATCCACCTCGCCATCGCTGGCCGTGACCGGCCTGGCCTCCGGCATGGATTGGTCAACCGTAGTCACGGAACTGGCCGACGCCGAGCGCGCCCCGGAAACCCAATGGAAAACCGAACAAACCACCCTGAACAACCAGAACTCCGCGTTCACCACCATCGCGGGCGACCTGACGACGCTGCAAACGGACGTGGAGAGCCTGCAGAATTCAAGCCTTTACACCAGCCGCACCGCACAGACGTCCGATTCCACAGTCGCAACCGCCAGCGCGGCCTCGGGCGCCACCCTGGGCACATTTTCGTTTAACATTTCACAACTGGCCACAGCGTCCCAGTTCAACGGCAAATCCAGCATCAGCACCGTCCTGGATCCGAACGGCGATTTGAGCAACGTGACCATCGGCACGGCGGGATTTGCCACGCCCGTCACCGCCGGCACCTTTACTGTCAATGGCGTGCAAATCACCGTGGCCGCCACTGACTCCTTGCAGCAGGTTTTTGACAACATTTCCACCGCCACCAATGGCGAGGTGACGGCCAGCTACGATTCCGGCAAGGACAAAATCACGCTCACCGACAGCAAGGGCAACGACATCGTCCTGGGCAGTGCCACGGACACCAGCAATTTTCTCCAGTCTGCCGGTCTTTACAACAACGGCAGCGATTCTGTGACCAGCCTGGCGGCGTTGGGACACGTCCAGCTAACGGTGGCGATGGATGATTCCGACCTGAAAACGGCCATCACGGACGGCGGCAGCGGCAAGGGCGCATTCACCATCAACGGCGTGACCATCAATTACGACGCCAGCACCGACAGCATTCAAAACGTGTTGGATCGCATCAACAGCTCCAACGCCGGCGTCACCGCCAGCTATGACAGCCAGAACAACCGGTTTGTGCTGGCCAATAACAACACCGGCGACATGGGCATCGCGATGCAGGATGTAACCGGCAATTTTCTGGCTGCCACCGGCCTTTCCACCACTGCCGGTGGCGCGCTGGTTCGCGGCCGGGATCTTCTTTACACCCTCAATGGCGGCACGCAGCAACTGGTCAGCCAGTCCAACACCATCACCAGCGCCAGTTCCGGCATCACCGGTCTTTCGGTCACCGCCCTGGCGACCACTTCGGCAAACAATCCGGTGACGGTGACCGTGGGCAGCGACACCAGCAAGATCAGTTCGGCCGTTCAACAATTCGTCACGGACTACAACGCGGTGCAATCCTACATCACCAGCCAGATGGCGGTGACCAACAATTCTGACGGCTCGGTGACCGCCGGCCTGCTCACCGGCGACATGACCGCCGGTGGCATCGCCTCCAACCTACGGTCCACGGGTTTTTCCGCTGATGCCACGCTGGCCGTGTCGGGTTCCGCCATCCAAAGCCTCGCGGACCTTGGCATCTCGACCAACGGCCAGAACAATACCGTTACGCTCGATACGAACACCCTCAACAGCGCGCTGACGAGCAATCTCAGCGCCGTGCAATCGTTTTTTTCGGATGCCAACAGCCCGGTCACCCAACTGAATAATTATCTCAATGACACCATCGGCAGCACCCATTCAACGACACCTGGAACATTGACCCAGCACGAGACGGACTTGAGCCAGCAAAGCAGCAGCATCACCACGCAAATCAGCAATCTGGAGGCAAAAATCACCTCGGACACCGCGATGTGGAACAGTGAATTTGATGCCATGGAACAGGCCGAATCGCAGACCAACTCGGAGCTGACCTACCTCTCGGAACAGGTCAGCAACGGCTCGCTCTAAAAAATGACACATTCACAAATCCAAACGGCGAAAGAATTTCCAACGGCCAATTCCCAATTATCAGCGAACGGAAATCGAACCGTTTCGTCATGGGGCGTCCGGCAAATTTCGTCACTCGCCGCCAGCGTGCTGCTCACCGGCTGCGCGGCACCAAGTTTCACGGCGATTCATTTGACGCCGTCCTACCAGCCGGAAAATATTTTCCTGGCCGCACCCAAGCTGCCGGGGGACGTGAAGCGCGTCGTGGTGCTGCCGCTGGCGTGCGATGAGCGGCGGACGGATTTGGCGGCGGGCCAAGAAGAGTTCGCACCCGTCCTGCTGGCCGAGCTGATCAAAACGAAAAAATTCGAGGTGGTCCAGGCTTCGTCCGAGGAACTAAGGCGCCTGACCGGCCGGGCGGAATGGACCGGCGAGGAAACCTTGCCCGCCGGTCTTCTTGGCTCGCTGAAAAAAGAATACGGCTGCGACGCGGTTTTGTTCTGTCAGTTGACGGGATTTCAGGCTTATCCGCCCCTGGCGATTGGCTGGCGCCTGAAGCTGGTGGATGTCCGCCAAAAGAAAACCATTTGGGCCGGCGACGAACATTTTGACGCAGGCCGGCCGGCGGTGATGGCCGCCGCGCGGCGTTACCAGCAGCGGCAGCAGCGGCAGTTGGGCGGTGACACCGCCGACTGGCTGGCGGCAACCTCGCCGCAGTGGTTTGGACAGTATTCTCTGGCCAGCCTGTTCAACACGTTGCCCGCCCGATGAAAAAAACTAAAGTCCGTTCCCAGCCGTCCGATAATAAACAAGTTCGTGAGATTTGGTCAGAATGAAAACATCTCAAAGGAATATGGAAATTGAATTTAATCCAAGTCGCGTCGGAAACACCGCCGCCGCCCGGACGGTTGCCAAAAGTCAGGCCGCCACTTCCAGCCAGGACAGCGCGTCGCTGAACCAGACCGACGTCTTGAAGGCGGCCATCAACAACATTTCGCTGGTGCGCCCGGAGAAAGTGGATGCAGCGCGCGCCGCAGTTGCGGACACCAAGTTCCCGCCGGATGAGGTGTTGAAGGCCGTCGCCTCGCTCATTGCGGAAAAAATCCAGTAAAATTCCCCAGCCCACCTGCCTGCCATGCACGCCGCCAATCCTTGGAAATCCTACCGCCAAATCGCCACCCAGACCGCGCCGCCCGGCCAGTTGATTCTCATGCTTTTCGACGGCGCGCTGCGTTTTCTGGAGCGCGGGCTGACCGGGTTTTCCTGCACCGACCCGGCCGAGGCGAACATGACCGTCCACAATAATTTCCAGCGTGCCCTGGACATCGTCCGGGAGTTGAACCGCGCGCTGAACATAGAGCAGGGCGGCAAGTGCGCGGAAACCCTCCGCCAGCTCTACGATTACTGCGAGCGTAAAATCACGGAAAGCAATTTGAAAAAACGTCCCGATGGCGCCAGGGAAGTCATCAAACATCTGACCGTCTTGCGCGATGCCTGGGCCGCCATGCTGGCCGGTCAGAACCTTGCTCCGGCGGCCGTTCCGGGGTGTGCCGCCGAGCTGGCGGCGGTTTGAAAATTTGAAAATTATGAACGCCGACCACGATTTGAAACATAGCTACCGGGAGTGGCGACGGCTCGCCGAGGCCGAAGGCGAGGCCATCCGCGCCGGCAACTGGATGCTGGTCTTCGACTGCCAGAACGCGCTCCGCCAGCTCCAGCCGCGCATTGTCCGCCAGACCGAAGCCGCCCGCCGCGAATGGGCGGTGCTGGGGCTGGACGCCGAGGCGATGGAAAATGATTTGCACGCGGTCATCCATTCGCTGATTGCAATCGAAGGCCGCAACAATTCCCTCATCAACGCCCGCCAGAGCCTCGCCCAGGAGGAGTTGGCGAAGCTGGAACAAGCCAGCCTCACCTTGCGGCGCATCCAGCGGAGTTACGTCCCGGCGGGTCCCACGGTTTGGAACTCATTTTCCTGACTTTTCAAAAAAAGAATTAAAGTAATTTCCCCCGCCGCCGATTCAGCATTGATGCCAAAGCAATGTTTGGCAGTTAAACTTGTGTTCCTGTCCGGAAGCCGGGAACGCGGGCGTTGAATTTCGAGGATATGTCAGGCAGTGGCCTTAATGTTTCGCGGCTGACCGTGTCCAACCGCATTTTGGTGGTGGACGACGAGGAAGTCGTTTTGTCCGCGCTGCGCGAGACGCTGCGCCGCCATAATTACGACGTGGTCGCCACCAGCGACCCGGCGGCGGCGCTGGCGGCGCTGCGGGACGGCGCGTTCGCCGTGGTCATCGCCGATCAGCGGATGCCGTTCATGAGCGGGTTGGAGCTGCTCGATCAGGCGCGGCAAATCCAGCCCCAGGCGACGCGCATCCTCATGGCCGGCGTGGTGAGCCTCGACATCGTCATTGACGCCATCAACAAGGGCGAAATTTACCGCTTCATTGTCAAACCGTGGCTGCGCGAGGAATTACTCGTCACCATTAAGAACGCGGTGCAACGCTGCGAACTCGTCCAGCAAAACCTCCATTTGCAGACGGCCACGCTTTCCATGAACGAGCAACTCGTGGAGCTGAACCAGTCGTTGGAGGAACAAGTCAAGCTCGTCGCCCGCCAAAACCAGCAGCTCGCGCAGATGAACCAGGCGCTGGAGCAAAACCTGCTCCGCTCGATGGAGCTTTCCCTGCACACCACGCAGACATTTTATCCGATGCTGGGCGAGCAGGGCCGGCACGTCGCGCAGCTTTGCCGGACAATGGCGCAGACGCTTGAGCTTCCCGCCGGGGACCGCCGCACGCTGGAATACGCCGCGTTGCTGCATGACATCGGACTGGTCGGCGCGCCGCGCTCGCTCATCCGGCGCTGGCGGGAAAACCCGCGGGCGCTCAACGCCGACGAACAGGCGCTCATCGAGCAGCATCCGGCGCTGGGGCAGGAACTGTCCGCGTTCGGCAATGGCTTGGAGCAGGTTGGCATCCTCATCCGCGTCCATCATGAGCGGGTGGATGGCATGGGTTATCCGGACAAGCTGCCGGGCGATAAAATTCCGTGGCTGGGCCGTCTGCTGGCGGTCGCGGTGGCCTTTGCCTCCAGCAAGCTCGTCCGCGACGACGCGGTGGAGGAAATCAAAATGCAGGCCAACACCGGGTTTGATCTGGACGCGGTGCGGGTCTTCCTGCGGGTCTTGCCGCTGCTCCAGACACCGCGAAAGGAAAAACAGGTGCCCCTTTCCGAATTGCGCCCCGGCATGGTGCTGGCGCACGGAATTTATACGCCAAGCGGACTGTTGCTGATGCCGGAGGGCCAGCAGTTGAACTTCACCTACATCAAAAAACTGCTCAACCATGACCGGATTCAGCCGATTAACCAGTCGTTGGTTGTCTATTGCTGAACCATGACAATGCCAGCGGTCATCCCAGATCCGCCACGGGAATGCCCCGTGACGCCGCATCATCTCCCGGAACAATGGTGGCGCAATTTTTTTGAATCGTCCGAGGACGCGCAAATCGTCTGCCGCTCGGACGGCATAATGCGGGAAATCAATCCCAAGGCGGCGCGGCTGCTCAAGCTTGATCGCAACGCCAAGGAGGCCAATTACTGCATTTGCGACATGCTCCTGGCGCCCGCCGGCGAGTCCCTCCGCGAGACGCTCCGACACGGCTGCGGCCGTTCCGACACGCTGCATTCCGTTTCCATCATGGCCGGCGGCCGGCTCGCCGGCATGGCCGACCGCGAACTGGCGTCGCTCGACGACCGCCATACCCTGGTCATTTTCCGGGATGTGGGACGCCGGATGCGGCTGGAATCCCACGTCAACCGCCTAGTCACGGCGATTGACGCCACGCCGGACGTTTTTTTCCTGACGGATGACAAGGGCGGCATCACCTTCGTCAATCCCGCCTTTCACACCGTCACCGGCTATGACATTGAAAGCGTGCTGGACCGCACCGATGAATTTCTGCGCGCCGCGTCCGAGACGGAAAAGGTGCATGACTATCTCGAACAGGTCAGCAAGGGCCGTGAATGGATTGGCGAACTGACCAACCTGCGCCACGACGGCACGCCGTATCAGGTCGAAGCCACCATCTCGCCGATCACGGACATGACCGGCCGGTTCATCGGCTACGTGGCCTGTGAACGCGACATCACCGCCCGTAAAAAACTGGAGGGCGACTTGCGGATCCAGCATGATTTTGTCCGCAGCATCCTGCACTCGCTTGACGGCGCGATTTACAGCCTCGACCGTGAGTTCCGCATCACGCACGCCAACGACGGCTGGCGGCATCTGCCCGCCGAACACGGCGGCATCCGCCTGAACGGGCCGCCGGAAATCGGCCGGCCGCTGCTGGATTACGTCGCCGATGCCGCGCGCCGTTCGGAGCTGGCGGCGGTTTTTGCCGAGGTGTTGTCCACCGGCCGGGCGCAGGACAATCGTTATCAAGCGCCGAACGGGTGTCACTGGGTGCTCAAAATCTCACCGTGGATTCACGACGGCCATGTGCGCGGACTCATCTGCAACATCGCCGACCAGACCCATTATCACGACCTGCAAAACCAACTGTTCCAATCCCAGAAAATGGAGATCATCGGCACGCTCGCCGCCGGCGTCGCCCACGATTTCAACAACCTGCTGCAGGTCATCTGTGGCAACACCAGCCTCGTCATCGCGGAGGTGCCGCAAAACTCGAACCTTCATCACTGGGGCGAGCAAATCAACCTGGCCGCCACGCGCGCCGCCGAAATCACCCAGCAGTTGCTCTCCTTCAGCCGCCGGTCGGAGGAGAAGCGCATCGTGCTGGATCTGAATCAAATCATCCGCGAGGCCGGCCAGCTCGCCCGCCACACGCTGCGCGCCAATGTAAACCTGGAAATCGTCCCGGCGGCGCGACCCATTCCCGTGAAAATTGAATTGAGCCGCGCGACCCAGACGCTGCTCAACCTCTGCGTCAACGCCCAGGACGCCATGCCCAACGGCGGCACGCTCACCCTTACCAACGCTGTCGTGACCGCGTCGCCCGCAATCGCCGCGCGGCATAACGTGGCGGCCGGCGGCGAGTTCGCCCGTTGCAGCGTCGCCGACACCGGCTGCGGCATTCCGCCGGACCTGCTGCCGCGGATTTTCGAGGCGTTCTTCTCCACCAAGGAAAAAGGCCGCGGCACCGGCCTCGGCCTTTCCATCGTGCGCCGCATCATGCAGGAAGCCGGCGGCTTCGTGGACGTGGAAAGCGCGGTCGGCCAAGGCACCACGTTTCACCTCTACTTTCCAGTCTCACCGGAAAAGCTCATCCCCGCCGCCCAGCCGGCGGAACATCTCCTGCCCTGCGGCAAGGGCCGGGTGCTGGTGGTGGACGACCTTGATCTGTTGCGAGACTTTGCCAAAACCTTTCTCGAAATTACCGGCCTGACCGTCTTGGTGGCCGGCACTGGAAACGAAGCGCTCCAGCTTCTGGAAAAGGAAAACGGCGCGGTGGACATTCTCTTCACCGATTACGCCATGCCGGGCATGAATGGTGCGGACCTCATCGAACAAGTCGCCATCCGCTGGCCTCACATCCGCCCGGTGCTGACGTCCGGCTATCTCGACGAGCCGATGATGAAGCGGCTGGAGGAGTTGAACGCCCGGGTGCTCGCCAAGCCCTACGAAACCGAGGAAGCGGCGAATTTGCTCATCAGCCTGCTGCCGAAACACAGTTAAATTTTCAGGCGGCAGCCCTGCCGGCGGTCCGGCTCTCGCGGGTGGCTGCAATCACGCCGTCAAGAACGCCCGCCGCCGACGGCAGAATGGGACGCAGCATTTCCACGCGGGTGTTCAAATGGACGATTGTGTCGCTTGCGCCGGCGGTCACCAGGCGGCGATACCAGTCCACAAACGCGCGGCTGACTGCGGCTTCTTCCGCGGCATTCTGAAGTTTTTTCGCCGGCTGCGCGGTCGCCGTCGCACAAATGATCTGCGCGGCCAGCGCGCGCGGCGGACGTTCACCGTTGATGGCGCTTGTCCACAGCGGCAGCGCCGCCGCCGAATCCTGGCTCAAGAGCAGCGTCTCGGCGCGTTGCGCCACAACCACGCCGTCGTCCGGCAGCTGGCGGATGGCCTCGGCCGTCCAGTCGCGGGCAAACTCCAAAAATTCCGGCCGGCTCAACGCAATATCACCGCCAAGCCGCCACGCAGCGGCGTTGCGGGCGCCGGTCTGCACCAACCCGTTCAATTGTTGCAGCGCCTCGATTGGCCGGTTTTGCGCGGCGAGGAATTTCGCGTAATCCAGTTTCAATTCCTCCGTCCGCCTGGTTTCAGCCAGCCCGGCCTTGAACGCCTTTTCCGCGCCGGCGGAATCGCCGAGTCTGATCAGGCTCATGGCCAGACAATGATTTGGCACGGCGGTGAGAACGTCCGTGTCGATTGGCGCGAGGGCGGTTTGCCCGCGCTTGGCCAGACATTGGCGCATCTGTTCCGCCGCCTCGTGGAACTGCTTCAGTTCAAAATGCGCCAGACCCAGCGCGAAGTGCAGCGACGCGGTCAGCCCGCTGTTTTTCGCCAGCGGCGAATTCAGCGTCTGCACGATCTCGTCGTGTGCGCGCACCTTGTAAAGGTGACACGTGAGTTGCATGAGCAGCACTTCGCGCAATTCGGGAGCGACCCCGGCCGGCGGCAGCGCGGACATGAGCCGGAACGCCTCGCGGTAATGTGTCAGACCCGCCGGCAAATCGCCGGAGCGGACCAGTTCGAGGCCGAGGTTCATCTGCAAATTCGGTTCGTCCGGATATTCCGTCACGGCCTGGCGGAGCAGCCGGAGGTTGCGTTCGATCTTGTTGCGGTCCTGGACGATTTCCTTGGCGTAGCCGTGATGGAGCAATTGCGCCGTGCCGATGGCGGTTTTCATTCCCCACGCCTGGCCGCATTTGATCAGGCTCGGAAAGACCTGCTCGTGAATCCGGCTGTAATAAAAAACGCCCGGCGTGTTGCGGAACAAGCGCGGCACGCAATGCCGACCCTGCGTTTCCTCACCTTTGTTCACCAGCGGCAGGCGGAAGGCAATCACGTCGGCGCGCTTCGTGTCGGCGAGCAACGGCGCATGCTGATCGGCGGGCAGTTCCTCGTCGGCGTCGAGCATCAAAATCCACTCGCCGGTGGCGTGTTCGAGCGCGGCGTTGCGCGCGGCGGAAAAATCATCGCACCAGGCAAAATGATGCACTTCCGCGCCGTGCGCCCTCGCGATTTCCACCGTGCGGTCGGTCGAGCCGGTGTCCACGACCACGATTTGACCGGCGATGCCCTTGACCGACGCCAGGCACTGCGGGAGAAATTTCTCCTCGTTTTTGACAATCAAACAGACGGACAATTTATTTCCGATTTCCGATTTCCGATTTCCGATTTGATCCGGCAAGACGAGCCATTCCGGTTTCGCGTTGCCCTTGAGATTTTTCCCGAGGAACTGTCTCGCCGCCTTCCAGTTTGGCGCAAGGTCGCGGGCGTGTTGCGCGCACAGTTTTGCGCCCTGACCGGCGCCGGCGGCCAGCGCAATTTCCGCGAGCAGCAGAAAGGCTTCGGGATGGAACGGACGATGTGCGATGGCGTCGGATGCGGCATTCCACGCGGCTGCAAAATCGCGGCGGTTCCACGCGGCGCGGGCCGCTTCAAGATTTCCAATTCTCGCGACAGCCGGCGTTTCAATTTTTTTGGCCGCCGCCGGAGTCGAAATTCCATCGGACCAAAACCGGCCGGCCTCGGATTTATGCGTCAGGGCCAGCGGCGGCAGCGGCACTTTCAGCGCGACGCCTTGAGGCAGGGCGGTTGGAAAACGATAACCGCGTTCGAGGGTGGATTCGTCCGACAATTTCCATTTGGCGCGGAACAAATCCCAGTTGCGCAGCATGGCCTGGCGGTAATCAATCCGCGCGCCCTTGAAGGTCTGGCTGCCGGTGTGGTGGATGAAAACATCCCGGGCGACGCGGGTCTGAAAACCGGCCAGCCGGGCGCGGATGCAAAAATCGTCGTCCTCGAAATTGCCGGAAGCGAACCGCTCGTCGAGTCCGCCGATTTGTTCGATCAAGGAACGGCGCGCGAGCAGGCAAAAACCGACCGCGCGGTTGACCGCAAACGATTCGCCGCGATGTTGCACCGACCATTGCGCCGCAAACGCCGGCATTTCCGCGAGGCTCCGGTAGGATGCTTCGCCGACCAGTTGCGGACCGGAGACGCGATTCGACATCGGGCCGACCGCGCCGGTTTCGGGATGCCGCTCCAGCACGTTCAACATTCCTTCCAGCCAGCCTTCGGTGACAACAGTGTCATTGTTGAGCAGGACGACGTGTTCGCCGCGCGCAATGGAAAGCCCCTGGTTGTTTCCCGCCGCGAAGCCGCGGTTCGATTGATTGCGAATGACGGTGCAATGGGAGTGCGCCACCCGCCACGATTTCAAAAACTCCGGCGTGCCGTCGGTCGAGCCGTTGTCCACGATGATGATTTCGTGCGGCATGGGCGTGTTCGCCGCAATGCTTTCGAGGCATTGGCGCGTGTCGGCAAGCTGGTTCAGCGCCAGAATGATGATTGAGACCGCGCACTTTTTCTTTTCCGCGCCGTCGGACGGAGCCTTGTAGGAGGCGATTTTGCCGGCATCGGTTTTTGCAATCCGGCCATCGGCGTTGACGATGAAGTCCGGCTTGATTTTTCCGAGCCATTTGGCGTGGAGCCGGGCGATGTTTTGCCGGACGTTGCGGAACCGCTCCGGGCCGCTTTGGGATTCATAATGCGCGACCACGCTTTCGGGCTGATAGACCAGCAGGCTGCCGGTTTCGCCGATTTTAAGGCAAAGGTCCACGTCCTCGTAGCCGTTCAAAAATTCCTCATCGAAACCGCCGATCTTCTGGAAAATTTCCCGGCGCACCAGCAGGCAGGCGGCGGTGAGCGCCTGATAAGTCCGGGGTTCGTTCGCTTCGGGGAAATTTTGCGGCTGGCCGTGGAAAATATGCTGCGCGAGCAACGGGTCGCCATGCGCGCGGTCATCGAGCAGCGCAACGCCGGCGTGCTGGATGGTGGCATCGGCAAAGAGCAATTTCGCGCCGACCGCGCCGGCTTTCGGGTCGGCCTCGGCGGTGCGGAGCAACGGTTCCAGCCAGCCCGGCTTCACCTCGGTGTCGTTGTTCAGAAACAAAACATACTTTCCGCACGCGGTGGCGGCGCCCTGGTTGCAGGCGCGGGCGAAGCCGAGATTTTTTTCGTTAAGAATAGCCGCCAGCCGTCCAGCCTTTTGTTCCGCGATGAAAAATTCGCGCGTGCCGTCGGTTGAGGCGTTGTCCACGGCAATGATATCAAAATCTTCCGGCGGCGTGTCGTCACGCAGCGCCTTCAGGCAGGCGCGCGTCAGGTCAAGCCGGTTGAATGTCGGAATAACGATCGAAACTTTTGGCGCGGCGGATTCCTGCCGTCGGGACGCCGGCGCTTCCAGGGATGACACTCCGCTGCGCGCCGCCGAGAGAACTCCGCGTGCGTAGGCGCGCTGGAGAATCTGCTGGTAAATGTTTTCCAGCCGGATTTTCTGTTCCGGCGTGGTTGCGCGGGTCGCGCCGCCGGCGCGTTCGAGCCGCGCGCAATCGGCTTGAAGCTTTTCGTCCACCACCGAGTCGAAGAATTGTGCGCGTGTCGTGCTGGCCGCGTCGAGCAGGCGCTTGTTCTCGAACGCGATTGAAGTTTCAGGAAATTTGGCCGCGAACCGCACGGCCATTTGGCCGGCGCGGAACTGGCGTTGCGAGAACCGCCCCGGATCGGTCGGATGGTCGTGACAAACTTCTATTCGTGAGCGATAACGCAGGCGCATCCCGCGCTGCTGCAGGCGATGTCCCAAATCGGTGTCTTCGTAGGCGGCATGCACATAGCCCTCGTCAAAAACCGGCCGCTCCATTTCCAGAAATTTTTTCTTCAGCGAGACGTTGCTCGTGTAAAAATGCAGGTAATCCACGTCCTCCGGGTTTCGGATGGTGCCGAAGGCAAATTGGGCGCCCGCCGGGCCGGTGATGAATTCCATGAACGGAGTGACCGGCAACTCATCGTCCCACGCGATGTGCCCCAGCAACGCCTCGCGGTCGTCGGGGAACAGCCGGTGATGCCGCAGGTGGTCGCCGAGAAAATCCGGCGGCGCATAAATGTCGTCGCCGAGAAACACGAGAATCCGGCCGCAGGCTTCCCGGATGCCGCGGTTGCGCGCGGCGGCGGGACCTTTGTTCGCCTGCCGGAAATGGCGGAGGGCGAAGGGGGTTTTCTGCGCCCGCAAAAATTCCTCCGTGCCGTCCGACGAACCGTCGTCCACGACGACCACTTCAAACTGCGCCGCCGGCAGCGACTGGCGCGCGAGCATTTGCAGGCAGCGCAGCAACTTGTCCTTGCGGTTACAGGTGGGGATGATGACGCTCAATTCCGGTGCCACGCGGCCGCCGGGTTTTTGCGGCGGGAAAACCGCCTCAATGTCCCGAACCATCGCGGCGAGCCGCGCGGCCAGCTCGGCGCTGCCGTTTGCCTGTGCAGCCGACGCTCTTTGGCGCAGATAGAAAATCAGTTCGGGATTTGGCTTTTCCATTTTGGCCAGCACGGTTTCGCGCCAGTTTGGGGCGGCCAGAAGCATCGCCAGCGATTCCTCGGCTGAATGCGCATGAGTGTCCGCCGGCCGCGCGGGTGAAGCCATTTCCGGCGCATCAACCAGGGCATCTGGAACGGGCTTCGCCGGAAAACCGGCGTGCGCGATTCTTTCGCACAAACGAGTCCACCAGTCAGCGTCGCAAATCTCGCGGCTGTAAAATCGCTTCCAAAGAACAGCTCTGACAACAGAGAACGGCGGCGTGCCGGTCGGGAGATTCGCGCTCCGAGGTTCGCCGGGGCAAAACAAACCGGCGGCGGAGTTTTGCGAGGCGCGGAAAATATGATTCAGAAAATGTTCGTGCATCACCGCGCCCGGCTTCAAAACCTGAAACAAAATTCCCTGCGCGATTTCCATTCCGGCGCGGATGGCCTCCGGTTCGGCGACTGCCGGACAATGCAGGTAGTGGCAGCGAAAGGATTGCCGGACGAGAACCTTTGCGCACTCGCGCAGTTTTCCGTCGCGGGTGCAGTCGGCCAAAATCACTTCCCATGAGCGGAACGATTGCCGGAGCAAACCGGCGAGGGCCGCCTCCGCGCCGGCCGGTCCCGCGACGGGCAGCACGATGGAAAATGCCGGCCGGTTGGCCCGCGAATCCCGCAATGGAAACCGCTTGTAATAAAAATTTTCCGTGAACCGTGCGTCCAAGGAATGGCTTTCCCGGTCCAGTTCAAGCAGGGTTCCCGCGCGGTTGTAATACAAACAAAGTTTAGCGAGGTCGGGCTGGATTTGCAGCGCCAGCCGGCGGGCGGCGGCGGCGGCGGCTTTTGGCCCGGCTTCCGTGAAAAGCTGTTCGATGGCACGCATCCGGCTTTCAGTTTCTGCGGCACCGGCGCCGAGCTGCGCGACACGCTCCCGGAACTGGGCGATGCCGGGGCCGTCGAACTCCGCGACGCCGAACCACTGTGGAATGAGCCACGGATGTTTGGCAACGAGGTGATACGTCATGCGTCCGCGCGCCAGGCAACTGCGCTTGAACGAATCGAACGAGTGCTGGTGCTCGTGAAAAGCGATGATGTCCGGGCGGTAAAGAACGTGAAAACCAAATTGCTCCGCCAGCCGGATTCCCAAATCCGTGTCCTCGGCCGCGGCGAGATAAAACCGTCTGTCAAAACCGCCGGTGTCGCGCAGCGCCTGGACCGCGATGCTCAGATTGCAGGTCCACAGCGCGCGAAAGTCGTGGAGGCGGTTCGGTTCCAGGTCTTCGCGCTGGAAAAACAACTCGTCCACGACGCACTGCAGCGGCGTGGGCGCGCATTTTTTGGACGGCCAATACGCGCCCATCACGGCCACCGGCGCGTTGTTCAATTGCAAATGACAGGCGAGGTGTTGTTCGAGCGCCGCGGGCGACAGCATGGTGTCGTCGTTGATGATGACGGCGATTTTGCCTTGCGCGCGGGCGATGCCGCGGTTGCGCGCAACGCCCGGACCCTGATTTTTGTCACGCAGATATTGCACGCAGAACGGCGCGGAATAACCTGTCATGAACGCCTCCGTTCCGTCCGTCGAGCCGTCGTCGCAAATCAAAACCTCAAACCGCTCCGGCGCGAGCGTCTGCGCGGCAAGCGCGGCGAGGCATTGCCGGAGCACCGGCAGACGGTTGTAGGTGGGAATAATCACGCTCAACGCGAGGCCGGAGGCCAGTTCGCGGCTGAACGCGCCGGGAACCATCGACAGGCGCCGGTCGGGCAGTTGCGAAAATGAATTCAATTCCTCCCGCGCCATGCCTTTGGCGAGGCCGGCCATCCAATAGTAACCGCTGATTTGCGTCACGAGCGGCTGCATTTTTGCGACGATCTCGCCGCGCTTTTCGGCGCTGGAATCGTTCCACGCGGCTTCGAGCCGGCGAATTTCCCGGACGCGTTTGTGAGTCTCCTTTTCCTGCGCTTCAACCGCGCATTCAAGTTGGAACCGGCTCGATTCGCCGGTGCGTCCCCAGCGCGGCTGGCGGATGACTTCGGGATGAATGCGGAAGAAGCGCGCGAAATTCGAGCCGACGTTGAGCTGCCGCTTGATGAATTCGTCCAGCGTCAGCGCGTGCGCGTGGCCGGCCAGGGCATCCGGGCAATACACGACGCGGTAACCGGCCTTTTCGAGCCGGTAGCCCATCTCGGTGTCTTCGGCACCGTAACTTTTGAACGACGTGTCGAACCCTCCGGCTTGCCGGCAGGCCTCGGCGGGAACGGAAAGGTTGCACGTGTAGGAAAACATGTGGTCATACGTTCCTCCGGGCTTGAGTTCGGAATAACCAAAAACCACCGTCGAGCGGTTCACGACCTGCATGAACGCGCTTTCGAGCGCCCACGGCTCGTATTCAAACGCGCCGAGAATCAGGCTGTGCGGATGCGCCTTCTGCGCGGCGAGATGCTTTTCAATCAAATCCGGTGCGGCGATGGTGTCGTCGTTGATGAGCAGCAAAACTTTTCCGCGCGCCGCGGCGATGGCGGTGTTGCGGGCGCCGGCGAGACCGGTGTTTTCCTGGCGAAGGTAACGCAGTTGAAATGGCAGTTGCCCTTGCTGGATTTTTTGAACCACCTCGTGCGTGTCATCGGTCGAACCGTCATTCACCAGAACAAGTTCCCAGCGGTCCGATGAAACAGTTTGATGTGAAAAATGTTCCAAGCACCGCGCCAAAGTCGCTGAACGGTTGTAACTGCACAGGATGACGCTAAGTTCGAGTTCGTCGTTTGCCTGACACGCACCCGGCCTGGGCGGAGCCGGCGGCTGTTGAAAAAGCCCCTCGAGTTTGAGCAGCCATTCCTCGCGGCCACGCAGCGGCTCGTCGAATTTCGGCGCGGTTGGATTGGCGAGGAATTGATCCAGGTTCCGGCCGGCGATGCCAAGCCCGCCGCTCTTTTGCCGGTAATAACCGTTGTGCGCCTGCAAAAAACACGGGATGCCGAGCAGGCTGCAAAACAGCGTCACATGATAGGACGATGTGACGGCCACCGGCGCGCGAAAGGATTGCGCCGGTGGCTGCCCATTTTCTGTCCAGAGATTCAGGGCGCGTTGTGCGAGGTCGAACACGGCGTATTCCGGGAACGGAAACGCGCCGGCCAATTGCTGAATGACTCCAATCGAGTCAACAACTTCCGGGCGGCCATCATCGTAAGCCTGCAACACGCCGGCCGATACGCGCCGGCCGCCGTTGTTTTTTTCCAGATGCGCCCCGAGCTGCTTCAGGGTTGCCAGAACGCCGCCCTGCCAGTTCGCGGCATCGCCTTCTTGTGTGTAATGTGAAGCGTTCAGGTGAATCAGCGCGTCCAACTCCGCAACTTGGGCAGCGTGTTTTGACTCGTCCACCAGCGCGAGCAGCGGTTCCAGGGCGTCATCAAACGAATACGCCGCCGACACGCCGCATCGCGAAAGCAGCTCGACGGATTCAGGGTCGCGTCCGCCCGCCACGATGGGCCGATACTTGGCAAAATGCCGGGTCAATTCGGGGACAATGTGGGGATCAATTTGCTGGCCGCTCAACGCGTAAAAGCCGACACCGAAGAAATCGTAGAGCTGTTCAACCAGCGGCAGGTAAACCGGCGCCCAATAGGAATTCAAAAACCCGCCGCCATAAACATGGAGCCACGGTATTCGCGGCGGCTCGCGCAAAGCGGCGAGTCCCAACTTTGAAACATCCGCAGAATCCCCACCCGCAAACAGGATTGCTTCCACTCCAAACCACCGGCGCAAGCGCGCGGAAAATCCGGCATCAGACACCGAATGAAGAAAGCAGACCAGAACCGGTTTGAGTCCCGTGTGAACCTGATGCCAGCGGATGGCGCCTTTGAGTTGCAGGATGTCGCCGAAGTTTGCATAACCGCAGTAGCCGCCGAGCAGGAGCACTTGATTGCCGCCGCCGGCCAGAGCTTCCCGCGATATTGCATCACAATAGAGATGTCCGGTTTGCACTGTAAGTATAATGTTTAACCGACATGTTCATTTTCAACCGAGGCATATTCCTGATTGCTCTCATTCAACTTAGAACCCATAAATGATTTCATGATTGGATTCAGCCACTCCGTTCCATCTTCACATATTCGGTTTCTCAAGCTCGAATAGGACGGCGCATTCAATTCCGGAATCACTCCAAACGAAAGAAATGCATGCGCATTGTAACAATGATTTTCATTGCAATTGTTCCCAATGGGGACAAATTCGATGGGAGATTCAATGTCTTTATATATGTTCTGGTTGTAATTGCTTTTATAACACTGGAACATGTCTCCGATGGCTATATGAAGATAGCAGGACCAATCCCCCGCATGACAAAATTCGCTCCTCTTTATCCCAAACACCGACATTTTATAGCTGAACAAATCCGAATTGAATGTATTCCAGATATTGACATACTCATCCTTGTTACAGCTCGTTAGGATGGGCAGCTCGCCCGGCTTTCTTTCATCTCTTGCAACGGTTATGTGCGGCAATGCGCCAAATCTTGGCAGGCAAAAAGCCTTTATCTCGTCAAGATATGGCACCAATTCATCGCATGGAGTGATTTCAATTGTGAATGAACAGCCGGCATTTTTCACTTTTTGAACATTCTCAACAAAATGGCTCAACAAATTCCTTTTCTTCAATTCCAAAAAATGAAATGAAAACTTAAAAAACAACCTCTCCAATTCCATTTTTGGAGATTTTAACATTTCATCAAACCTTTTGCCTGCGGTTCCATTGGTGACAATCATGAGAAAGTGGCCCTGCCCCAACAAGGTCGCCGCATAGGATGCCAATTCGGGCATGAGCATCGTTTCGCCACCGGCGCAAAAGTTAAACAAGCATACCCCGCCAAGCCGTTCTTTACTTAACGCCCTGCCGATAAAATCCGAAGTAAAACTGAATCTTGGCAACCCGGCCGCAAACCGTCTGTGTTGAGTTATGTAACAATAATGACATCTCAAATTACAAGTCTCGACAGGGATGTGGCAGTCAATAAATCGTTTAATCTTGTCCATGGTATTTATTCAAAACCGGATGGGTCGGGTTAATTTGAATATCCATTTTGAGTGGCAACTGTCTTTCGCAGCACAAACGCCATGAACCGGTTTTCAGGGTCGCAATCAACACCCTCGACTTCAAAGCCGCAGCAGCAGGACGCGCCGGCGATGGCCAGCTCATTCAAAAAACTCAAGTGCGCCTCGCGGGGATAATCCGTCGCCGATGGCGGCAGCACGGCGATGATCCGTCCGCCGACGCGCAAAATTTCCGCCATCTGCGGCAGCAACGCCTGGAATTCAAGATTGTGCTCCCAGCCGTGCCGGAAAAAAATGGCCTGGGCTTTCTGCCCGATGCGCCCGATCCAGCGCAGGAAGTTTTCCGCACTGGAACAATGCAGGGTGCGGGCATCGAAACCGTGCGCCGCACGCGCCAACCGCGTCGGGCGCGGCGACGGCTCGCAGCCCATGACCGAAAAACCATGCTGGCGCAGCGTCTCCATCAAACCGCCCCGGCCCGCGCCGAGGTGAAGAATCACGCCGTCGGCGGCGTTCCAACCGGATTCATAATGGCTGACGATGGCTTCGCAGACACCGGTCTGGTCCGGTTCTTCAAGTTGGTTTTGCCGGTCGGCGGCGGAAAAAATGGAGGGCGGCGGCGAGGGAAATTCCAATTCGTCTTCCCAGACGGCAGTTTCCGACGCGAACAGATTGGCGGAGGCGCTCATAAATGTCTAACGGTCAATTTTTTTATACGGGCGGGCCGACTTATCATCGGCCCGCCCGCGGAAGGAGCCAGCGGTCCCGCCCTTTGGACGGACGAAATTCGCTGACCAGTTTACTGGAACCAGCCCGGTCCGGTTTGCGGTGCGTGGTCAGTCACACCGCCACCTGGCTGCCGGTCAGCTCCAGAATTCGTTGCCGCCGGTTGGGCGGCTGAAATTTTGCCATCGCGCGTCATAAACTTTTGGCCGGTTCACCTTGAGGCTTCGCCGGGCCGGCCAGCGGCAGTTTCGGCAGTTCCACGCTCTGGCGGGTGAGCGCCTGCTGGTTGCTACGCTGGATTTCCGCATAGACTTCCTGGCGATGCACCGGCACTTCGGACGGCGCCTCGATGCCAATTTTGACGACTTCACCTTCCACGCGCACCACTTTCACGTGGATGCGCCCGTCAATCACGATGCTTTCGCCGGATTTGCGCGAGAGAATGAGCATGGCCGGATTATGCGGCGCTGTCGTTGACCGGCAGCGGTTGCTGGACGGAATACTTCGCGGCGTTGGCGATGACAACCTGCTTGGCCAGGCCGGTGTTCCGGTTGATGACGACCGGCCCCTTCAAATTGACGGTGGCGCGGTGCGGGCCGGCCACGGTGACGATGGCATAGACCGCCGCGTCGGCAGGCGAGGACAGGCCAAGAAAATCCACGTCCGCCGCCGGGATGTCCGGCTGGTAATCCGGCAGGAAAAGGAACGGCTCGATGACGACGAAGGCGAGCGACGGATTGCCCTTCACCTGCAGCCAGCGGAACGGCGCTTCCGCCGGCTTGGCGATGAGCAGGTAATTTTTCATTTGCTCAAACCCCAGCAATCCCGCCGGCAGCCGCACGTCACAGCAGGCGATGGTCTCCTTCACTTCGGGTTCTTCGACTTCAATTACATTGGCGCTTGTCATGGCAGTTCCTGTTAAGCAACGCGTGTGCCACGGAACCGTCCGCCGGCGGGTGCAGGATTAAAGGCTTCAAAATCGGCGAAAAAAACCGCAAGCAGGCCCGCCAGCCGTCCGAAATCAAAACAAAAGTCAAATCCACCCGGCAATTTTGGCTCCAACCCGGCGGAAATTGCCCTGTGCTTTTCCGGAAAATGAGTTTGAGCGAATGACATGGCCTATGACAGTGAACTTAAAACAGTTTGCTGCAATTGAAGAACCTGCGAACTGGTCTGCAGGGCGATTTGGTAGGCGTTGCTGGCCTGGGTCAATTGCGTCAGTGTCTGCGCCAGGTCCGCCCCGGCCACGTTGGTGAGGCTCGTCTGCAATCCGCTCTGTTGCGTGGAGGCAAAGGAAGCCGCCGCCGTGAGCCGCGACTGCGCCGCGCCGTTGTTGGCGACCTGCCAGATGATGTTGTCATCGTCCTTGCTCAAATTCGGCGCGTCCGTCGAGGTGATGGCGCTCGTGTTCCCCGATTGCAAATCGTTTTGCAGCGCGATCAAATGATTGAACAAATCCGCGCCGTAGCGGCTGTCACTGACCACTCCGCGCGCGCCGGAACCGCTGGTGTTCTCGCCCGGAACACCCACGGCCAGCGTCATATTGTCCGCGATTTCACTCTGCGAGATGCTGGTATTGCCCGAATACGTCACGGCGGTGACGTTGCCGTCGGCATCGGTGCTCACGGTGAACGGCGCGCTGCTTGACGAGGTGCCACCAAAAACATACTGGCTGCCGTCCTTGCTGTTCATCAACTGCGCGGCCTGTTTGATCAACTGGGTGACCTGGCTCGCATAAGCCTGCAACTGCGCCGGCGTGCTGGTGCCGTCGGCTTGGGTGGCGATTTCACTGGCTTGTTCCGTGATGGTTTGAAGGGAGGTCAGGGCGTTGTCGGCGATGGTGGCGCGGGTTTGCAGCGTGGAAATGTTTTGCGCGTATTGGGTGACGGCGCTGTTCTCCGCCTGCAAATTCAGCGCCTCCGCCATGCCCGCCGGATTGTCCTCCGGTGCGGAGATGGCCTGGCCGGACGAGGCCTGATTTTGAAGCTGGTATTCCTGCGCGGACAGGAGATTCAACTGGCTGACCATTGAATCCGTGAATGAAGTGCCGGCGATGCGCATAGTCATGTAAGGTTTGCTGGTTAATCAAAATCAACTGCTCTTCATGTTCACCACCGTTGTCAGCATCTCGTTCACGGTCGTGATGATTTGCGCCGAGGTTTCGTAGGCCTTCTGGTAGGTGATCAAATTCGCCATTTCCTCCTCCAGCGAAACGCCGCTCACCGAATCGCGCTGGTTCAGCAGCATGGTGTTGACAGAATTGTAATTGGTCACCTGGTCGTTGGCGTTGGACAGCGCGTCGCCGAAATTTTCCACGTCCAGCGAGCAGGCGCCGCTGAACGTCTGGTTGTTGAGCGCGGTCAGGGACTGGCTTCCGAGC